>Ga0316197_10000032_pt1 | contig 133062 bp, 111 predicted proteins | sample OudBiesiAoxic_MG_FD_204939 | JGI IMG/M metagenome (GOLD analysis project Ga0316197, IMG submission 204939) | Coastal sediment microbial communities from Oude Bieten Haven, Netherlands - site A oxic | ecosystem: Environmental > Aquatic > Marine > Coastal > Sediment | place: Netherlands...
GCTTACATCCAGTTTGTAGACCGTCCAGTTGTAGCGGACGAAGAAGCGTAAGTTTCTTTATAGCTGCATGAAAAAAGCCGAACGCAAGTTCGGCTTTTTTGTGTCTTAATTTTGGCTAAAATGCATTACTTACAATGCTTAAAATCAATCTAGTTGAGGTCAATTATCACTAACCTCATGTGCTTAAATAATTCCATAAAATTTTAGCTCACATCACTACTAACATCTTCTTATCATAGTCACAGCCTGCTAATACTCATCTAACTTAGTTTGTACCGCTTTGTTGATCAACACCGCTAGTTGATCAAAACAAGCCTGACGTGCACTATTTTTACGACTTAACAGCGTAATAGTTCGCATTGGTATTGGCGCTTCAAAAGGAATGTATTTTACGCCTGATTGATAACGGTTTAATGGTATCGCTAATTGTGGTAACAAGGTTAAGCCATTTTCGGCGCTGATCATATGCCGTAGCGTTTCTAAGCTGGTTGCTTTAAAGCTATTATCTTCAATGGCACCCGCTGCAAAACAGAACCCCATTGCTTGGTCTCTCAAACAGTGTCCATCAGCAAGCATTAATACATGCTCTCCACTTAGCTCTTGTAAATTGATTACACGATTATTTGACCAAGCATGCTTATCTGATAATGCTAATTCAAGTGGTTCATCATATAAATTTAACTGATTAAAATGTTCCATACCTGGTAACAATGCGAGCATTAAACAATCTAGTTCACCTTCTTCTAACTGTTTGAGTAGTACTTCCGTTTGATTCTCATGTAAATACAACTCCAAGTCAGGAAAGGTTTCTTTCATAACCGGAATGATAAGTGGTAATAAATATGGTGCCACGGTCGGAATAAGCCCAATATGCAATGTGCCACGCATTGGTTCGTTATGGCTTTTTGCAATTTCTTTAAGCGACTTAGCTTCTAATAGTATGGTTTTTGCTTTTGCAACAATGTCGTTGCCAGCGGGAGTGAAGATAACCTTACGTGAAGAACGCTCCATCAGTTGCACATTCAATTCTTCTTCTAACTTTTTTATTTGACCACTCAGCGTTGGCTGGCTAACAAAACATTTATCAGCTGCTTTACGAAAATGTTTTAATTCCTCTAAAGCAATTAAGTACTCAAGATCTCTAAAATTCATTATTTAGCCTATAGGGTTTTGTTATTGTCCGGTGAGTAATATCAATAATGGCGTCACTCTTTAACAGATTCAACTCTTATTATGTCAGATCTACATTGAAATTATCATTTTCTATACTCGTTTTCATTCAGATACAAAAATTTATAAGTTTTGCAATGAAGTGAACGTGATGCATAAAGGCGTACATTTTATGCTATTTTCAATATTGGCTTACTTGTCCTTTAATACTGGCATAGATCCTGCTTTTATAGCGTTGTACGACAAATTATTGGCAGGAGCTAACTATGAAAAGATTATTTCAACGTTTGACAGAACAGCAAGGTATTACCACGACTATGATGTGGATGTGTTTTAGTTGTGCCGTATTACTGGTTATGCCTAGTTCTTTATTTTCTCTGAATAATTCAGATCTTTTACCCAATACTTATGCCCCATATTTATGGATACTGGCATTGTTAACAGGTTCGTATTTATTGACGCGTGTACTGACTTCTTCATTTAGTCGTTTAACCGAATATTATGAAAGACAGCATTTATTAGCGCGTCGTAATAAAATGATCCGTCAATTAGACTTTGAAGAGAAAGCATTACTGCGTGAATTCATTATTCAACGTAAAACCGTGTTGGCATTACCGCTAACTGAACCGGCTGTGAGTAATTTATTGGCTTCTGGTGTGCTTGCTCCTGCATTTGAAACTCAAGAGATCAAAGGCAGTAGTCGAATTATTAAGCTTTCTATTGCGATTGATGCACGTGAACAACTGACCCATAAGGTAATTGGGTTACCCACTGGAAAATTAACTGAAGCGGAAGCTGAAGTATTAAAAGCAGCTCGTCCACAATATGCTCGCAATAACTATATCTCTTTATAATCATACTTATTGAACCTTGTGTCAGAAAACAGTCTGCTTTTTTGACACACCTTTAGCCTCCGTCAATAATTCTGTATAATACTCTCTTTTATAATTTCCCTGTGTGAGAGTATATGACCCCCGAACGTTTTACCCGAATAACGACCATGCTAAACCGTCGGCAGCCTGATTTAACCGTTTTTATGGAGCAGGTTCATATGCAACATAATTTAGCTGCGATAGTGCGCACTGCTGATGCGATGGGAATTAATAATGTGCATGCAACTTGGGATATCGATAGTACTCGAATTTCCCGTAACGTTGCTTCTGGTAGCCAAAAATGGGTTAATGTTCATTCACATGAAACAACACAGGATGCGATTGCTGTGATGCGTGAACAGGGGATGCAAATTATTGCTACTAACTTATCTGCTACCGCTATAGACTTTCGTGACGTTGACTATACCAAGCCGACTGCCATTATAATGGGTCAGGAGAAGTATGGTATTAGCGAAGAAGCCTTAGCTTTAGCAGACCAAGATGTGATTATTCCAATGGTTGGTATGTGTCAGTCTTTGAATGTCTCTGTGGCTTCTGCATTGATCATGTACGAAGCGCAACGGCAACGAGAAATCGCGGGTTTATATGAACAAACCTGTCGTTTACCTAAGGAAGAACAACATCGCATCTTATTTGAAGGTGGCCATCCTATTTATCGACAGTTATGTCGCGAGAAAAGTCTGCCTTATCCACCACTTGATGAGCAAGGACAGATTGACGCATCAGAAGATTGGTGGAATGCTATCCGTGGTCGTAAATAATTAAAGGGAGTACTTAATGGACCTATACCAAAACCGTTTGTTAACGGAGGGCATTCGTATCATTGAAAAATCATCTCCATCTAATCGATTTAATGCAGATTATAGTACTTTAAACCTTTCTGATGCTTTATCTAAGCGTACCCAACTTGCAGAATTACGTTACCAAGCTAGTTCCGTTCTACGACATCTACAACAACTACTTACGTTTTCTATTGGATTAATGTGTGTGTTTTTTTTGATAGTCGGTGCAAGCAGTGTTTCGCAGTTTTTAGTTAATGAGTCGAGCACTCAAATTAACTTCTTTTGGGCCATTGTGTTGTTTATTGCGCCTAATATTTTGTCTTTAATTATTTGGTGTATTGTGTATTTTAGGCGCCATGTATTGAGTCTGCCGTGGTTAGCTAATTTGATCTTATCGATGCTGACTTTAGTGGATAAATTACAGCATAAAGTGAGCACTAAACATATCCATTATATTGACCTGTTCCAATTTTATTTTGAACATCGATTTGGTGCTTACATGGGGCGAGTACAGTTGTCATTGATTAGCCATTTATGGTGGAGTAGTTATTTACTCGGTGCAACCTTGTCATTATTTTTAGTGTTAGCAACGCATCAGGTAGACTTTATTTGGCAAACCACTATTTTAAGTGAAGATACTTTTTTAAAACTAACCCAATGGTTAACTTATTTACCTAATCTTTTAGCCATTAACGTGCCTACGCCAAGTGATGTGAGCCATGCTAGTATTGGTACTGTTAACCCTTTACAAGTAGCACAAGAAATCCGGATTAGCTGGTCTAACCTATTAATATTTAGTTTAATCGTTTACGCTTTGTTACCTAGAATTATTTTGATGTTAGTGTTTTATCAAAGCATTAAACAGAAGAAAAAAAACTTCCAATTAGATCTTTCAGATGCCTACTACATTCAACTAAAAAATATTTTGCATCCCATTGGAAAAGCCAGTTTTATTAGTGATGCTGACCTGCATCAAGGCAATGCTAACAACCACCAAAACAAAGAGTCTAGTCAGTATAATCAGTCATTAGTGATGCCGAAAAACGCTTATCCGATTGCTATTGAACTCAATCAACGTAATCTTCAACAAGCTGATAAACATGTATTGAAACATTACTCAGTCGACTTAATCAATGTGTTAGATAATATCAGTCAACAAGCGGCACTCTCCGCATTGAAGTCATCGGCAGCAGCGCATGTTATTTTGTATGTGGATGTTAAGCGTGTGCCAGATCGCGGTTGGTTAAGCTTTGCTAAAAAATGCCAGTATAAAAGCAATGTGCAGCTGTATTTACTTTTATTGGCCGATCACCCCGTGAATAAAGCAAAAATAGCGAGTCGTCTAGAAGATTGGATTGAGATCGCTGCTAAAGTGAATATCTCCTCGCAATACATAACGTACCTGGGTCAAAAGATGACTCCCCCTAACATACATCAGGAGGTGGAAAATGGATAAGGAACTGTTGTCCGTCGCTGTTGTTGGTCACGCCAATACAGGTAAAACCTCCTTAATTCGTACTCTACTACGAGATGCTAGTTTTGGTGAAATTGCCGATAAAGCAGGCACAACTCGACATGTTGAAGGAGCTGAAATTCGTGTTGATGATAATCATAATTTAGTTATTTATGATACGCCTGGCTTAGAAGATTCCATTCATTTATTAAGTGTTATTGATGAGCAATCGATTTCAGAGCATGATGATGGTATTGACCGGCTGTTATCTTTTATTAAAAATGAAAATAGCTATCCTGAATTAAGCCAAGAATTGAAGGTTCTTAAAGCGTTATTAAGCAATGATATTATCTTCTATGTTATTGATATCAGAGAGCCTATTTTAGGTAAGTACCGAGATGAATTAAAAATTCTCAGCTATGCGGCTAAACCCATTATTCCAGTGCTTAATTTTATTGAAGCTGGTAGCGATAATATGCGTAATTGGCAAACGCAACTAGCGCGTTTGAATCTGCATGCTCATGTTAGCTTTGATAGCGTTGTGTTTAGGTTTTCCGATGAACTGAAAATTTATCAGAAGATGCAAACACTTTTAGCACACAGAGAGCAGCAACTTGAAGCATTGATAGAGCAAAGAAAAGTACAATGGCAGCAGCGAGAAAAAGCCGCGCAACAACTAATTGCTAGGTTACTGGTAGAAGCTGCAGCGTGTCGTTTTAAAGCTGATAATAATGAACAGAGTATCGCTAAAATCAGTAATCAACTGCAGGTGACAATCCGTGATTTAGAAACAAGTGCTTTAAATCAATTGCTTGCGTTATATCAATTTAAGCAACAGGATATCGACCAATATGATTTACCTATTCAACAAGGCCAATGGGAGTTAGATCTTTTTTCCTCTGATAACCTACAAGAGTTTGGTATTAAGGTAACCAGTAACTTTGTAAAAGGGGCTGGTATTGGTGTTGCTGTTGACTTGGTTGCTGCAGGGCTAACATTAGGTGCGGCAGCGGTTGCTGGCGGCGTGATGGGCGTATTATGGGGGGTTAAACAGCGTTATTATGATGAGATACATGCCAAGGTCAAAGGGCATCGTTATCTGTGTGCAGATGATTTGACGTTACATATTTTATGGGCTCGTCAATTGAGCTTACTTATCGCCTTGCAGCAACGAGGGCATGCGAGTGTGACTAAACTATCTCTAGCGCAGATAAACTCAGAAAAAACAACCTTACCTAAGCCGTGGAATCAATGGCTTAAGAGTGCTCGGCAACATCCACAGTGGCTAGACTCTAATAATAGTGAGCAGCCACCATTAAAAGCTAAAAAACAACTATTAATAAAGCAAATTTCAGAGAGTCTAGCTGCTATTAGTAACGATACCAGCAGCAAGACCAATTAAGGTTAAAGAAAGTCAGAAATTGAAATACCTAGGCCTACCGTATTAGTGTATTCGTTATACTCCACTAGGCTGTTGCCATAACCAGAAAAAACTTGTACATAGCCTTTTATTTTACCGTAAATAGGGAAACTCCAAGAGGCTGTCACTGCTCCTTTACTGAAACCACTTTCAATATTATTACGACTGGTTAATGAATAGACATGGTCATTGTACTTATAAGCGGTAATGATTTGTCCATGCCCATAAAAATCTAATAAATCCGGGTTATCATCGTCGGCATCTTCAAACCGATACCAAGGGTTAATGGAGATAACTAAGTTGCCTTTATCAAACAGTAAGCTACCATCGAGACGGTTCCAACTACGAGAGGTAGGCTCTGTACGGCCATTAGATTGGTGTGTAAATCCAAATTGTGCCGCTTTAAAGCGCCAACCTAAACCTAATTCTTGATCCGTCTCCCACAATATAAAAGCTTCTGGCTCATAATTTGTCTCACGAAATGGCGATGAGTACTCTGTGTTATAGGCTTGCCAATAAGAAAGCTGCGTATAAGCAACATAACCAGAGATAGGCAAGTTACCGATTTTTTGAAATAGTGGTACTTTAAGGCTAATTTGAAACTTTATTTCAGTGCGTTGTGAACTGCTTTTTCCATCGCTACCTTGATAAATAGCATAGTCTGCAATTTTTTCATTAAAATAAATCGGCATTATATAGTTTGGTTTATGCGGTATAATTGAAAAATTAAATTGTTCGCTTTTAGCTTCATCCTTGATACGTTCATCGATAGCGCTGGTTTCCGAAACAGCTATCGAACTAAAAAAAACCAAAACCAAATAGATGTAACGCATAACAAATAACCTTAACAATATAATAATAATAAGTGCTAGTTTACGCATAAACTACTTTTGGTATAGCAATATGTATGAATTATTGGAAGCTTGTTCATAAAACATAACATCAATCAGTGGCTGGGATAAACCATGAATTTAAACAAAATACCTCTATCTGCGTTAAAGGGGGTGGGAGCGAAAGTTGCTGAGAGGTTAAGCAAATTAGGCTTAAGTTCAGTGGAAGATATGCTTTTCCATTTACCATTACATTATCAAGATCGCACGCGAATCTATCCGATTAATGCGATCAAAGACGGTATGCAGGTCAGTGTGCAAGGTGAAGTCGTTAGCTGCCAGGTACAATTTGGTAAACGGCGTATCTTAAAGTGTAAAATTAGCGATGGTGATGGGGTTGCTACCTTAAACTTTTTTCACTTCAATGCGGCACAAAAAAACAGTTTTAGAGAAGGCCAGTGGATTAAGTGTTTTGGAGAGTTTAAACGCGGTTTTCAAGGTTTAGAGGTGACTCATCCTGATTACTCTTTAGTGGGTGAAAACCAAGTAATATCAGTAGAAGAAGCATTAACACCTATTTACCCCACAACGGAAGGTTTGAAACAAAATAGCTTACGTCAATTAACTGATCAAGCCTTACAACACCTGCAACAAAATCAAGTACAAGAATTAATTCCCACAGCATTATTATCGCATCCTATTAGCTTATTTGATGCATTGATGACAGTTCATCGACCTCCGCCAACGGCCAGTATTGAACAGTTAGAAAATCGTACTCACCCAGCCCAACAGAGATTAATTATAGAAGAATTGTTAGCACAACAAATCAGTATGTTAGTGTTGCGTGAACAGTCGCAGAAACACCTGTCTCCAGCGCTTAAAGGTAATGGTGAGCTGAGTAAAAAATTATTAAATAATCTACCTTTTTCCCCTACTGGTGCACAGCAAAGAGTTAACCATGAAATACAACAGGATTTAATTCAAAACCTACCAATGATGCGTTTAGTGCAGGGAGACGTAGGTTCAGGTAAAACATTAGTCGCCGCATTAGCTGCATTAACAGCGATTGAAGCTGGGTATCAAGTTGCACTAATGGCACCTACTGAACTACTTGCTGAACAACATTTATTAAATTTTAAGGGATGGTTTGAACCTCTCGGTATTCGAGTTGGTATGTTATCCGGAAAAATGAAAGTGAAGGAAAAGCGAGACCAGACGGAAAATATTACCCTCGGATTGTCAAAAATGGTGGTAGGGACACATGCGCTATTTTCTGAAAATGTTGTTTTTCATAACTTAGCACTAGTGATTGTTGATGAGCAACATCGTTTTGGTGTACATCAACGTTTATCATTACGAGAAAAAGGCGTGAATAATGGTTTAGTACCACATCAGCTGACGATGACTGCAACGCCGATCCCGCGGACGCTTGCGATGACGGCTTATGCAGATTTAAGTGTTTCAGTTATTGATGAGTTACCACCGGGAAGAACTGCGATTAAAACGGTAGCATTAGCAGATTCTCGCCGTGATCAAGTTATTCAACGCGTTTACCAAGCTTGTAAAACAGAGGGGCGTCAAGCCTATTGGGTTTGTACATTAATTGAGGAGTCAGAAGTTTTAGAGTGTCAGGCCGCTGAAGATACGGCTAATGATTTACAGTTAGCATTAACTGATTTACGTATTGGCTTGGTGCACGGGCGAATGAAAGCGCTCGAAAAACAATATGTGATGGATGCTTTTAAAGCCGGAGAGTTAGATCTACTTGTTGCAACGACTGTGATTGAAGTAGGTGTTGATGTGCCTAATGCGAGCTTAATGATTATCGAAAATCCAGAGCGTTTAGGATTAGCACAGCTGCACCAATTACGTGGTCGTGTTGGCCGTGGCGAAGTCGCAAGCCACTGTGTTTTATTGTATAAATATCCTTTATCAAAAACGGCTTTAAAACGTTTAAATGTACTGCGAGAAAGTAATGATGGTTTTTATATTGCAGAGCAAGATTTGGCGATTCGTGGACCAGGCGAAGTGTTAGGTACAAAACAAACTGGGATCGCCGATATGAAAATTGCTGACTTATTAAGAGATCAAGGACTTATACCACAGGTCCAACAATTGGCTTTATTATTAATACGCTCCCATCCTGAATATATTAGACCACTAATTGAACGTTGGTTGGGTGATAGAGCTGATTATGCACAAGTTTAAAGTGGAATAGCGAAATAGTTCACCAGCCTGCCGCACCATGTTGGTGCAATAGGTTGGTGAGATCACAAATTTGTTAATTTTTAACACTATGGCAGTCAGTTAACCTTGGTTATGTCGTTAATCTGCTAAATTTAACTCTTTTAATTTACGCGTTAAGGTATTACGGCCCCATCCGAGTAGTTTAGCTGCCTCATGTTTTTTACCCTGCGTATGCTTTAGTGCACTTTGTAGCATTATCTTTTCAAATTCAGGTAATAATTGCCCTAATATGTTGGTTTCACCATTCCTTAATTGATTATCAGTCCATTGTTTCAGGCTTTCTTGCCATATCACTGGCTCACCGTCTTGTTCAGGAATATCTTGATGGCCTAATTCAGGAGGTAAATCACTAATATGAACCTCTTGTCCACTAGCCATTACCGTTAACCAACGACAAATATTTTCTAATTGACGCACATTGCCAGGCCAAGGTAGTTCACTCAGGTAATTGAGTGTTGCTTTGGTGAGTTGTTTGCTTTCAACGGTTAATTCATTGGCAATACTATGTAAAAAATGGTTTGCGAGTAGTGGAATATCTTCGCGGCGCTCTCTTAGTGCGGGAAGTTGCAAGCGTATTACATTCAAACGATGAAATAAATCTTCGCGGAAATCTCCGCTTTGTACTTTTTTCTCTAAATTCTGATGCGTAGCTGCAATGATTCGAACATCTACCTTGATTGCTTGGTGGCCACCTACACGATAGAACTGACCATCAGCGAGTACACGTAGCAAACGAGTTTGAACATCTAGAGGCATATCACCAATTTCATCTAAAAAGAGCGTACCGCCGTCTGCCTGTTCAAATCGCCCTTGTCGATTGGCTGCAGCACCTGTAAACGCGCCTTTTTCATGGCCAAATAACTCTGCTTCAATCAATTCTTTAGGGATGGCCGCCATATTCAGCGCAATAAAAGTCTCGTTTTTACGCGGGCTGTGTTTATGTAAGGCTTGAGCCACTAACTCTTTACCTGTACCCGATTGACCATTGATTAATACACTCATGCTGGAGCGAGATAAACGTCCGATGACACGGAAAACCTCTTGCATGGCCGGTGCTTCACCAATAATTTCAGGGGTTGAAATCGGTTGATTATTAGGCTTTTTCTGTTGTTTTAATTCTTTACTATGGTTGATTGCGCGTTTGATTAATGCAGTTGCTTCATGGATATCAAAGGGTTTAGGTAAGTATTCAAAGGCACCACTTTGATAAGCATTCACTGCGCTATCTAAATCTGAATGTGCAGTCATAATAATGATCGGAATTAATGGGTAGCGTTGATGAATTTTTTGCATCAGCTCAAGTCCGTCAATCCCTGGCATACGTACGTCAGAAATGATTATTTCAGGTTGTTCAATGAGCAATTGTTGCCATAGGCACTCAGCATCAGGAAAACTCGCATGCTCGATGTTTTCAGCTTTTAATGTGCGTTCTAATACCCAGCGAATGGCATGGTCATCATCTACAATCCAAGCGGCCATTTTAGTTCCTTATTTTTATACATAGATGGAAGTTAAATTGGTAAATAAACAGAAAACTCTGTATTACCCTTGCAACTATTAAATTCAATACGTCCATGATGTTGTTTGATCAATTCCTGTGCGATAGATAACCCTAGACCAGTACCATCCTTACGGCCTGTCACCATCGGATAAAATAATGTGCTTTTGAGGTGTTCTGGTATGCCTGGGCCGGTATCAATAATTTTTATTTCAGTGGCTAAACGCTGTGGCAAACCATTAATCGTAATTTGATTCGCGGCACGCGTACGCACTGTAATACGGTGTTCTTCGGGCTGATTTTGTAAGGCTTGTACGGCATTTTGAATGATATTTAAAAAGGCTTGTTGTAATTGGTCCGGTTGCATCTCAAAATCGGGAATACTAGGATCATAATCAATGTGAATAGTGATATTTTTAGGTAAATCTAAACACACTAGCTTTCTAACTGTTTCTAAAACAGAGTGAATATTATGGATACCTTTTGTGCCTATTTTTTGCGGACCTAATAAACGATTTACTAATGCGCTTAAGCGATCAGCTTGTTCAATAATTATTTGGGTAAACTCTTTTAATTCTGGATCTGCTAGTTCTGCTTCTAATAGTTGTGCAGCACCGCGTAAACCACCTAAAGGGTTTTTTATCTCGTGGGCTAAACCTCGGACTAACTCCTGCGCTGCTTTTTGTTGGTGCTCTTGATAATGCACCTGACTGATGCGTTTTTGTTGCTCAATACAACGCATTTCTAAAATAATATAACAATCCGACTTAACGCTAACGTAACTAGCACTTAAATCAATCAATAAAGATTGTCCATCAATGAATAAGGTGACTTCATTTTCAGTAAAAGAGGCTTGTTCATGTAATAGGTTGGCAATAGAAATGGGACTAAAATGGAATTGCTCCGCCAGTGAATACAGGCTTTGTGAATATAAACGCTGTTTGCTTTGTGACAATAATTGTTCACTCGCAGGGTTGGCGTAAATCAATTTTAATGAAGCATCTAATCCTACAAACGCGGTTTTAGCTTCTTCAAGAAAGGTAAAAATAAGAGCGCTACTGGGTTCATTTTGCATATTTTTAAGTTCTATTTAAGTGCTGCGCGTTTTAAATGAATCGTCACAATCTGCGTTTTAGCTAAGGTTTTACCTGTTTCATCCAACAAATGAACCTGTATTTGATGCGTCCCTCGGTCTACATTAAATGCTCGCATCGTTGGCGATAACTGAGGCGAGCCTAGGGGCTCAGCATCTAAAAATAATTGTAAGCGTTGGGAGCTGTCTTTTTCAGGTATAGTTTTAACGTGAATATTTAACGCGCCATCATTACTGCGTATCGCGACATCGTCTTGAGGTGAAATGATTTCTGCTTGGTAGTTTATTGCTTTTTTTCTATCTAGACTTAAGTCATCAACTTCTGATAATTTTTTTATTTTAGGTTGGCTGGTGTTAACCGGCATTAAATTTTTATTTTCGACAATAATCTGTTCTGTACCCGGTGCCGCGGTATCTGAGAAATGACTTTTTCCATGTTTATCAACCCAATGATAAATCGTTGTTTCTGCCTGTAATGATGATACTGACATCGCAAACAACGGGATCAACAAGAGCATGGGAACTTTAATCATCAAAAACCTCATATCGTGGACAACTTATTTGTTGCTTATATAAAGAATATAGACAAAAAAACCCGCGCAAAGACGGGTTTTCTGACTTAAAGCATGAACTGCCCCATGCTTTATAAAAGTTTTATTACAAGCTGTAGTATAATTCAAACTCTTTTGGATGCGTAGCGCGAGATACGGCTTCACATTGAGCTGTTTTCAATCCAATGTATGCATCAATTGCTTCATTTGAGAATACGCCACCTTCAATAAGGAAGTCACGATCTGCATCTAGTGCAGCAAGTGCTTCTTCAAAAGATACTGCAACCTGTGGGATTGCATCAGCTTCTTCTTTAGGCAGGTCGTATAGATCTTTATCTAGAGAATCACCAGGGTGGATCTTGTTTTTAATACCGTCAAGACCAGCCATCAACATTGCAGCGAAACCTAAGTAAGGGTTCATTGTTGGATCTGGGAAACGTACTTCGATACGCGCTGCACGTGCAGTCGGTACAATTGGAATACGAATAGACGCAGAACGGTTACCTGCAGAGTATGCAAGCATTACTGGCGCTTCAAAGTGTGGCACTAAGCGTTTGTAAGAGTTAGTTGATGCATTAGTGAATGCATTAAGTGCTTTAGCATGTTTGATAATACCGCCGATGTAATAAAGCGCCATTTCAGAAAGGCCGCCGTATTGATCACCAGAGAACAAGTTAACACCATCTTTACCTAAAGATTGGTGACAGTGGTTACCAGAACCGTTATCGCCAATAATTGGTTTAGGCATAAATGTAGCTGTTTGGCCGTATGCGTGAGCAACGTTATGTACAACGTACTTGTAAATTTGGATTTCATCTGCTTTTTCAACCATAGTGTTGAAACGACATGCGATTTCGTTTTGACCCGCTGTTGCTACTTCGTGGTGATGAGCTTCAACAACTAAACCCATTTCTTCCATGATTAAACACATAGCAGAACGGATGTTTTGAGATGAATCAACTGGTGCTACTGGGAAGTAACCACCTTTAACACCTGGACGGTGGCCGGTGTTGCCTTCTTCATATGAAGTACCTGAGTTCCAAGCCGCTTCTTTAGCATCAATCGAGAAAAAAGCACCTTGCATTGTATTACCGTATTTAACGTCGTCAAATAGGAAGAATTCTGGTTCTGGACCAAATAAAACAGTATCAGCGATACCTGTTGAACGCATGTAAGCTTCAGCACGCTTAGCAACAGAACGTGGGTCACGGTCGTAACCTAACATTGTTTTTGGCTCTAGTACGTCACAACGTAGGTTTAATGTTGCATCGTCAGTAAATGGGTCAAGTACAGCAGTTGAAGGTACAGGCATTAATACCATGTCTGAATCTTGAATCCCTTTCCAGCCAGCGATTGAAGAACCATCGAACATTTTACCTTCTTCGAAAAAGTCTTCATTTACTTGGTGATGCGGAATAGAGACGTGTTGCTCTTTACCATGTGTATCAGTAAAGCGTAAATCAACGAATTTTACGTCTTGCTCTTTAATAAGAGCTAGAACGTCTTGAATTGTTTGTGCAGACATGTTGTAGAACCTCATTTGACATCGAAATGTTTAAAAAACAAATCGTTATTCATAAATGTATGAAAATCGATTTATCGTAATTCTGAACTAGTATTTATACTTCTAAACTTATGCTGATACAAGTAGCTAAAACTATGCCAACTTGGCAAAGCCCATTATACCTCGCTTTTTCTTCTACCACAGCCCGTACAATGTGATCGGCTGCACCAATATGGTGCTGGTCCGCTCTTTTTTGGTGCCTTTTGTGTTTGAGCGCTCAGTTGTTCGCATTTTTTAAACTTTTCAGCATTTAAGCTAACTGTGACCGACTTAAAACTTTCTATTTTTGAAATTATGTTTACAATGTGCGCACATTTGGCTATGAGACTGTAAATGTTTTGTTAGTCAGACTCTTTTTATACCAATTAAATAAAAATGGGGCATTCTATTTTTATTTAATTGGTATTTTTAATTAGTAGTTATTTTTGAGGCGCATCATGTCGTTAGATAAATTAAGAAATATTGCCATTATTGCTCACGTTGACCATGGTAAAACAACATTAGTAGACAAGCTGTTAGAGCAGTCTGGTACATTAGATTCACGCGGTGGTTCTGAAGAACGTGTAATGGATTCTAACGATCTTGAAAAAGAACGTGGTATTACTATCCTTGCAAAAAATACAGCGATCGTATGGAATGATTACCATATCAATATCGTAGATACTCCAGGACATGCCGATTTCGGTGGTGAAGTTGAGCGTATTCTATCTATGGTAGACAGTGTTTGTTTGATCGTTGATGCAGTTGACGGTCCAATGCCACAAACTCGCTTCGTAACACAAAAAGCATTTGCTCATGGTTTAAAGCCAATCGTTGTTATTAACAAAATCGATAAGCCTGGTGCACGTCCTGAATGGGTAATGGATCAAGTATTTGATTTGTTTGATAACCTAGGCGCTACTGATGACCAATTAGACTTCCAAGTTGTTTATGCATCTGCATTAAACGGTTGGGCAAGTACTGATATGGACACTGTAAAAGATAACATGGAAGATTTATTCCAAACTATCGTTGATACAGTTGCTCCACCAGAAGCAGATCGCGATGGCGATTTCCAAATGCAAATTTCACAACTTGATTACAACTCATACGTGGGTGTTATCGGTGTTGGTCGTATTACACGCGGTAACGTTAAAGTTAATCAACAAGTTACTATTGTTGGTGCTGACGGTAAAGAACGTAAAGGTAAAGTTGGCCAAGTATTAGGTTACTTAGGTCTTGAGCGTCATGATGTTGAAGTAGCAGACGCTGGTGACATTATTGCTATCAGTGGTTTAGGCGAACTTAAAATCTCTGATACGATTTGTGCACAAACTAATGTTGAAGCAATGCCTCCGTTAACAGTTGATGAACCAACTGTAACAATGACTTTCCAAGTAAACACTTCTCCATTCTGTGGTAAAGAAGGTAAATACGTTACTTCACGTAATATCTTAGATCGTCTACATAAAGAGTTAGTACATAATGTAGCACTTAAAGTAGAAGAAACTGAAGATCCGGATAAATTTAAAGTATCTGGTCGTGGTGAATTACATTTAGGTATCTTAATCGAGAACATGCGTCGTGAAGGTTACGAACTAGCAGTATCTCGTCCAGAAGTTATTGAAAAAATGATTGATGGTCAATTACATGAGCCAATGGAAACATTGACGATTGACTGTGAAGAAGAACATCAAGGCTCTATCATGGAACAGTTAGGTATCCGTAAAGCGGAACTTACTAACATGATCCCTGATGGCAAAGGCCGTGTACGTTTGGACTTTATGATCCCAAGTCGTGGTTTAATCGGTTTCCAAACTGAATTCATGACATTAACATCAGGTTCTGGTCTTTTATACCATAGCTTCGATCACTACGGCCCACATAAAGGCGGTACAATTGGTCAACGTCAAAACGGTGTATTAGTTTGTAACCAAGCTGGTAAAGCGGTTACTTACTCATTATTCTTCTTACAAGATCGTGGTCGCCTATTCTTAGGTCACGGTGCAGAAGTATATGAAGGTCAAATCATCGGTATTCATAACCGTTCAAACGATTTAACAGTTAACTGTGTACGTGGTAAACAGCTAACTAACGTACGTGCATCTGGTACAGATGAAGCACAAACGTTATCACCAGAAATTAAACTAACACTTGAGCAAGCGTTAGAGTTCATTGATGTTGATGAGTTAGTAGAAGTAACACCAAAAAGCATTCGTATTCGTAAAAAATTATTGACTGAAAACGAACGTAAACGTGCTGCGCGTCCATCTAAAGGTTAATTCGTTTACTTAAACGACTAAAAAACCTAATATTAAGGTCTTACTAACGTAAGGCCTTTTTTTTATTTATAATTTAAAGTTAAGCGATATCGACTCTGTAATATTAAACACATTATGTAGTCCATAGAATCTAAAGCTGTTTATGCCCATTGCTTAAAACTCATTTAGGAAGACTATGTTGCCATTACAAAAGCAAGTATTAGTACGAAAGCTCAAATTGGTTTATAGCTACAGTATTTTTTTATGGAAGCGTAGCCAAGAGGATAATATTAAAGTCCCTGCCGGTCATCTTGCATACGTTACCCTTTTATCTATTGTGCCTTTTCTGGCGGTTATATTTTATATGCTGTCAGCCTTCCCGATGTTTTCGGAGTTGAATAAAATTATTGAAGATCTTATCTATAATAATTTTGTGCCAACAGCAGGTAATGCAGTTAAAGAACATATGACCGGATTTATTGAAAATACTAAGAAAATGAGCATGATGGGAATTGCGTCATTAATTGTCATTGCCTTGTTATTGATTTCAACGATTGATCAAACTATCAATCGTATTTGGCGTTGTACAAACAAACGATCAGTGGTGCAGGCTTTTACTATTTATTGGACCATTTTAAGTTTAGGCCCAATTATTATTGGCGGTAGTATTGCCCTCAGTTCTTACCTCTTTTCTATTGTCCAAACCGGTGGTTTTTTATCGCTGGGGCAAAAAATATTAAGTGTTATCCCTTTTGTTTTTTCTTGGTTAGCATTTGCCGGTGTTTATACATTAGTGCCTCATCAACGTGTCAGCTTTCGTTATGCACTAACAGGTGGCTTTATCGCGGCATTATTGTTTAATTTTGCAACCGATCTATTTACCTTATACATCACTAATTTTCCATCACAGCAAATTATTTACGGCGCATTAGCGGTTATCCCGATCATGTTTGTTTGGATCTATTTTAGTTGGTTAATTGTATTGATTGGTGCCGAAGTGACTTCTACTCTAGAAGAGTTTTTATCTGTATCTGAAAAAGAGATGCAAGAAACAGACAAAGCATTAGCGGAGAATCAATAATGATTGCAATGATTCAACGTGTAACTAACGCATCGGTAACCGTTGAAGGCCAAACTGTAGGTGCAATTCAAAGCGGTTTATTAGTGCTTTTAGGGGTAGAAAAAGGTGACACCGATAAGCATTGTCTCCGCTTAGCCCAAAAGGTTTTAGCTTATCGTATTTTTGCTGATGCTAATGGAAAAATGAACCTTAACGTGCAACAAGCGGGTGGCGATTTATTAGTTATTTCGCAGTTTACGTTAGCGGCAGAAACAAAAAAAGGTAATCGACCAGGGTTCACCAATGGTGCGGAGCCTGAAGAAGCGGAGCGTTTATATCAACGGTTTAGTCAACAATGCTCTGAATTGGGCTGTCATGTTGAAAATGGTATTTTTGCCGCTGATATGCAAGTGACCTCCACTAATGAGGGTCCCACCACGTTTTGGCTACAAATTTAGTCGATATTTAATCACAATCTAAGCATGATTTTGTGCTTGAGTTAGGATGCGAATTGTATCTACTTGAAACTATATACGCTTTGTTATGTCTATAGGACTCCAGCTAGATTTGTCGCTATAAAGAGAGTTGTTAATGTTAAGCAAAATATTTATCCGATTTACATCTTTATTGATCTGTACTTTTTTAACTTCCTTACAAGCGCAAGCCGCTGAGAATAATATGAATTCATTTGAGGTGCTCGAACAGTCTATTACTAAAAGTCCCAATGATACGCGTCAATATCAAGTGATTCGTTTGGCCAATCAATTACAAGTACTACTGATCTCTGACCCTGATTTGGAAAATAGTGCTGCATCCTTATCTGTGCCAATTGGCAGTATGCATAATCCAGAGAGCCAGCTTGGTTTAGCGCATTATTTAGAGCATATGCTGTTTCTCGGCTCTGAAAAATATCCAGTGATTAATGAATACAGCAAATTTATGAGTCAAAACGGAGGCTATACCAACGCTTATACCGCACAGGACGCAACTGTGTATGGTTTTGAGGTCAATGATAGTGCATTACCAGAGGCATTAGACAGGCTAGGTGATGTTATGCGTGCTCCACTGCTTGATGAAAAATATGCAGAAAAAGAACGTCATACGGTTAATGCAGAGCATAAAACCTATTTTGATAACGACATGAGAAAGTTGTATGCGTTACAGCGTTATTCATTAAACCCTGATCATCCCATGGCACGCTTTAGTACTGGAGATTTGAGCACCCTTAGTGATAAACCAGGCAGTAATTTACAACAAGAACTAGAGCTGTTTTTTAAGCAAAATTATTCCGCTAATACAATGAAAGTGGCTATGACTAGTCCGCGTTCATTAGTTAATATGCAGAAAATTGCGGTTAAACATTTAACTCAAATTCCTAATAACAATATCACTAAACCTGTCTTGATCTCGCCTTTATTAACAGATAAGCAATTAGCATTAGAAGTGCAAATGAAACCAACGGCTGATCTTAAATTGTTACAAGTTAACTTTTTAGTGCCGAGTGTGAAAGATGAATACATGTATCAACCAGGTGGCTATATTAGCCGATTATTGGGTTCTGACCATAAGGGGGGTTTATCGGACTATCTACAAAATATGGGGTTAGCAGAATCAGTGAGTGCTGGCTTTTATGCAGCGCACAGTGATGAATATTCTCAGTTTTCGATGACCTTTAAACTCACTGAAAAAGGGTTGAGCGATCAAGATACCGTGTTAGCCAGTTTATTTGCGTACATCAACCTGATTAAAGAACAAGGGATCAATGAATTACAATATTCAGAGCAGAAAAAGAGCCTAGAGAATTACTTTAAGTTTTTACCAAAGAGTGCTGGTTTTAACTATGTAATGTCTTTGTCTGCCAATATGCAGCATTATCCTTTGCAAGACTTACTTTCTTATTCGTTCCGTTTAGATGCGTTTAATCCTCAATTTATTAAGCAGTTAGTTGGTTATTTAACACCTGAAAATAGTCGAGTGTTTGTGGTGTCACCTAATGCAGTGGTTACAAAAGCCATTCCTTTCTACCAAGGGCATTATGCGCAGGCGAAGATAAAAAAATCGCGTTTGCAGCAATGGTTAACCTCAGCGAAGACAATTCAATCAAAAATGATATTACCAATTAGTAATGATTGGTTACCTGAAAATTTAAGCTTAGTTAATGAACAAAAAAATAATCAAGCGGTAGCACTGGTCAAGGAGCCAGGTTTATCGGTGTGGTTTAAGCAAAGCCAATTAAAAGAGCCTAAAGGCATTTTAAACCTACAGCTCAACAACAACCTAAATGATCAAAGTCCTCAAGCTAGAGTGCAAATGAGTTTATTGTTAAATATTTTGCAAAAACAACTCTCTGAATTGAATTTTGTTACACAAGAAGCTGGCTTAAGCTTTTCCATTAGCAGCAATGAAGGTTTATTGATTACCACCAGTGGTTATAGCGACAAACAAATTAAATTATTACTGATGTTATTAGATCATATTAAACAGATGTCAGTTGATCAGCAATCTCTGCGCCTTGCAAAACAAGAGTTGACACGTCGTTTCAATAATAAATCTAAAACAAAGGCAATGGACTTGGGCTTAGATGGATTTAGAAAAATTATTCGTCAACCATCTTGGTCTGACCAGACGCTATTATCTCAAATCGATACTGTAACCAGCGAGCAATTAGTTACCTTAGCTAAACAAATTTTTTCTCAATCTAGTGTGCGTTTATTAGCACTAGGTAATTTTTCAACATTAGATGTATTACAGTTGACTGCTAAATTGAAACTGAAAATAAAAATTCAGCCTAATGCTTTTTATCAAATCAAACGTGTTGATGCAGATCCTGAAAAAGGAGCATTAAACTTTATACGAGAGTCTGCATTAGAGGATGATGCTTTGGTTAGTGTGTATTTAGCAAAAAACCAAGATCCCACTTCATTAGCAAAAGCAGAGTTACTGAATAAACTACTTAAACCTGCTTTTTATGACCAAATTAGAACTCAAGAGCAATTGACGTACTCACCCTTTACTGCCAGTTTTGAAGTAAATGATAGTGTTGCTTTCGGGTTATTCACACAAAGTCCAGCGATTGGAAGTGCCGCTTTATATGGACGTTTTAAAGCCTTTTTAGAAAGCTTTAAAACAACTTTAGCTGCAACAGATGAAACTGACTTTGAGGACATTAAAAAAGCGCATATAGCTAATTACTTAGCTAAACCAAGTAATTTAAGTGGAGAATTTTCTTATCTTATAAATGAATGGATGAGCAATAAAGCCGCTATTGATACAAAAAGCGTACATGTTGCTATGTTGGAGTCGGTGACATTACAACAAGTACAACAATATTATGCTGATTTATTCTTTGATGAGACACAAACACAACAAGTTGTGGTACAGGTCAAAGGTAAAAAATTCAGTCAAGATAAAGCTTTAGAGTTAACACCCCAAGTGCTAATCACTAATGTAGATCAACTCCCTAAGCAATAAAAAAACCAATAAAAAATCATAAAAAGCATCGATCGTTAATGATTGATGCTTTTTTATTTTTTACAGATCTTATTCCCCATATACAACGTATTTGATGCGGGCTTTATTGCCTTTAATTCTCTGCTAAACCTATCTACATGCTGGATTTATAAATAGCACGGATCAACTGTTAGAGTCCGCCTCTCAATATTACTTAACCTCGGCTAGAGACAATTAAACTTTATATCAACAAGTTGAACTTGATATTTTACAGTACGGATTGATATTTTTGATCCTAAGTCGAGAGTAATTAACTCAAATGAAAAATAAATAAATGACAAAGAAGGATAGAAAAATGAAAAAATTGCTACTTACTACAGCGATCGCAATAACGATACCATTTGCCGCGCAAGCTCGAAGTGAGTTTGTTGAAGGTGATGCAACGCTTGCTGGGGAAGCTGAATTAGGTGCAACTTTGACTACGGGTAATACGGATACTGCTTCGTTTAAAGGTCGTCTAGCATTGAAGCAAGAATTAGGAAATTGGGAAAATGATTATCTATTTGAAGGGTTATACAAAGAAGATGAAGACGAAGTAACAGCAAAACGTTATTTATTGGGTGCGCAAGGTGGTTATCAGCTTGATGACGTAAGTTATTTATTTGCTAATAGCAATTATGAAGTTGACCCTTTTACTGGCTATGATTTTACTTCAACTACTGCGGCTGGTTACGGATATCGCTTTATCGATAACAATACCATGACTTTGAAAGCAGAATTAGGGCCTGGTTATATTTATCAAAAGCTTGATCGTGAGTCAGCATTGGAGGAAGGGCATGATAGTGAAGCCAATGCTGTTGCACATGGTGTAGTTGATTTTCAAATGAAAATTAGTAACTCTTCTAAATTCCAACAAAAATTTGTTGCTGATTGGGGAAGTAAAATAAACGGTCGTTCAGATACTTCATTAACTGCTAACATTATTGGTGCATTAGCAATGAAATTTGCAATTATTGTTCGTTATAACAGTAAACCGTTGGATGATAAAAAAAGCACGGATACTGAAACTAATATGACATTATTGTACGCATTCTAACAACCGCATCGCCGTTTTAATGAGTATTAATTGAGAGGCTAGCAATGCTAGCTTTCTCTTTTTCAGTGCTTTCTTCTCTGTAATTATTAGCATTTGCTATTATCACTTTTCCTTTTATTTTTCTTGTAGCTAACGTTTTTTCCTTGTTATAGAACGGGTATACTCTGCGTTCATTTCATCCATAAGGTTTTTTATCTATGCGCCCAAGTAATCGAGCACCTGAGCAACATCGTGATATCAAAATTACGCGCCACTATACTGATTATGCGGAAGGCTCTGTGCTAATTGAAGTAGGTAATACTAAGGTGTTATGTAATGCGACTGTTTCAAGCTCTGTACCGCGCTTTTTAAAAGGTAAAGGTAAAGGCTGGGTGACGGCTGAATACGCTATGTTGCCACGTGCGACACATAATCGTAATAATCGTGAAGCGGCGCAGGGAAAACAAGCTGGTCGTACATTAGAGATACAACGTTTAATTGCACGTTCTCTACGAGCAGCAGTAAACCTAAAGGCCTTAGGTGAAAACATGATCACCGTTGATTGTGATGTTATTCAGGCCGATGGGGGGACTCGTACCGCTTCAATTACAGGAGCTTGTATTGCTTTAGCTGACGCACTTAATTGGATGGTTGCTCAAGGTAAACTGAAAAAAAGCCCATTAAAACAGATGATAGCAGCAATTTCTGTTGGCATTTATAAAGGCTTGCCCGTATGTGATTTAGATTATGCGGAAGATACTAATGCAGAAACTGATATGAATGTTGTAATGACAGAAACCGGTGGCATGATAGAAATTCAAGGTACTGCTGAAGATGGCGCATTTAGTCATGAACAGTTATTAGCTATGTTAAGCTTGGCTAAAGGCGGTATTGAACAATTAGTGATGGAACAAAAACAAGCATTAAACATGGAGTAGAAAATGAAAGATTATCAAAAAGAATTTATTGAATTCGCAATTGAGAAACAAGTACTAAAATTTGGTGAATTTACCCTAAAATCTGGGCGTATTAGTCCGTATTTCTTTAATGCAGGTTTATTTAATACAGGTCGAGATCTTGCGCGTTTAGGACGTTTTTATGCCGCTGCATTACAAGACTCTGGCATTGCTTATGATCTATTATTTGGGCCTGCTTATAAAGGGATCCCAATCGCGACAACAACTGCGGTTGCCTTATCTAATGATTATGATCTAGATGTGCCTTATTGCTTTAACCGTAAAGAAGCAAAAACACATGGTGAAGGCGGCAGTTTGGTCGGTTCAGAGCTAACAGGTAAGATTATGCTGGTGGATGATGTTATTACTGCCGGTACGGCTATTCGCGAGTCAATGGATATAATCAATGCAAATAATGCTCAACTTGCTGGTGTATTAATTGCGTTAGACCGCCAAGAAAAAGGTAAAGCTGAACTATCTGCTATTCAAGAAGTCGAGCGCGACTATGATGCAAAAGTGATTTCAATCGTGCAACTTGCGGATGTAGTGAGCTACCTTGAAACCTTGCCTGAAATGCAACAACACTTGCAATCTGTCAAAGCTTACCGTGCTAAATATGGTATTTAGTTATTAGCTTGGTCATTCGATTAGCTATTAACTTTACGCACTAGCTTGATCCTTGATTTATAGTGAGTAAATAGCACTAAAAATAAAGGCAAAGTAATCAATTACCTTGCCTTTATTACTGTTGTTTAGTGCTTTTTCTATTTTATCTGTGGTACATGCTAAATCTTAAATTGATTCACTGTTTTCTCCAGTTCAGTGGCTAATGAATCAACCATCTCACTGCATTTATCAATGTTGCCATAGCTTAATTGCATTTCAGTATAGCCATCTTGTATATGTAACATATTGCGGTTTATCTCTTCTGTTACACTACTTTGTTGCTCAGCCGCGGTCGCTATTTGCTCGTTCATTTGGCTTATTTCTTGAATGCTATGAGTGATGAGTAAGATATCCTGTCCTGCTTGCTTAGCATCATCAACACTTTTATTGACCATTTCGATGCCGTTACTCATTGCCTTTTGTGCATCCTTAGAGCTTGATTGCAGCTCAGTGATCATCATCTCTATTTCATTAGTGGACTCTTTCGTTTGGAATGCCAAACTACGTACTTCATCAGCAACCACAGAGAAGCCTCTACCATAATCACCGGCTCGTGCGGCTTCAATTGCTGCATTGAGTGCTAATAGGTTAGTTTTCTCTGAAACCTCATTGATCACACTTAAAAATTTACCTATGTTGATCACTGAGCCATTTAAATTGTCGATCACCGTTGATGCATTGCGTAATTCGATAGATAAGTTACTGATATTTTGAATCGTTTCTTCCACTTCCCGATTACCATCTTGACTCTGAGTATTGGCTTTTTCTGTTTCGCTTGATGCATGTATTGCATTACGCGCAATATCATTAACGGTGCTGCTCATCTCCGTAGTGGCAGTAACGACTTGTGTCACCTGTTCAGTACCACTATTTATGTTACCTTCGATAATATGATTACTTTTAATGTTTTCAGCTAAATTACTTTTTAGTGCAGCAGAAGTATGTTGAATTTTATTGACTAGTCCTTGTAGATGTTTAACCAACTTATTTATTGTTAGTCCTATTTCACCTAATTCATCTTTACTATTTACGTCGATACGCAAAGTGAGGTCGTTATCCGTTGTAATGCTAATGAGCTTACTAGTGATTTCATGGATACCTTTATTTAATTGGCTAGTAATATAAAAAGACAGTAATAGTATCAGTACAAATGAAATTAAAATAATGATCAAAAGTGAAAATAAATAGGCTTCTTTATCATTTACAAGTAATTGATTATGTTCACGTAAATTTTCAAGTAGTGCCACTTCGACCGTTTTTAATAAGTTTATTTTTTGAGTGATCGTATCAAACCAAACCTTTGGGTCAGTATTAAAAGCACCTTTCTCAAAGTTATCTAGTGCAAGGTTTTCATAGTCTTTTACATTTTTTAAAGCTTGCTCTGTGAGGTTGTTTTGGTAAATGTCGAGTTGTTCCGTTGTTGCATGTGCTTTGAATTTATCTAGGTAAATGGCTTGCTCTGCTAATAAGCTAATAAATTTTTGTAATAATACAGGGGTAAAATGATCGATAGAGAAAACATTACTGAGTACTGCCCGTTCTATACCCGCACGTTCTTTATGTTGTAAAAAACTACCAACCGTAACAGCAGATATAGCCAGTTTCGAATTTTCATTTTCATTGGCTGTGTTATTGATAATGGATAGCAGTAGCGCATTTAGGTTTGAATAAAAAGCGACTTCATCGCTAACGCTGATAGACAAGTTATCAATCTGTTGGCGTAAACTAGGTAGTTTATCTAATTGCTGATTCACTTTGTTAAAGAGGGTCGTTAATTGTGGCGTAAGTGATGCTGAGGTTATAAAAGCTTGTAAGTCTCTATTTTTTTGATCAGTGGTTTGACGATGCTGTTTGATTGTTTGTTGAAATTGTTCACCTTTTGAAGATAGGTAACCAGCCGATGCACCACGTTCTTTTTGTAGTTCATGAACCAAGAGCGAGCTTACCGCAGCAGAGTCTGTGAGTACTAACATTTTTTCTAGCATCACTTTTTCTTGATAAGCCTGTATAGAGTAATAACCTGCAAAGCTGATAAAGCCAACCAGGGGTAATAAAGTAAGAGCAAAAAGTTTACCGCGAATTGAAATATTATTGATCAAAAAAAGCATGTTTTATCCCCACTGAAATAAGTATGTTTTAACAGTAGGGTAAAAAGTAAATTTTTCAACAAATAGGTCAAAAAATATTATTTAATAGTAACAAAAGAGAGGTAGGTAGGTTTTGCTGGCTGATAGTAATAATTTTGTAAAGTAGCTGATCAATATTATTTAGATTCAAATAATAAATACATCACTTATGTGTAATAAATTTCACAAAGCGATCTGTCATTTGACCTGATTTTTGCCTTAAATTAATTTTTTCTCGGTAATACTCAATCTCCTAGCTAATGGAAGTCATATAATAAAAAATGCCACTGAGAAATAATCATCAGTGGCGTTGTAAAATAAATCAATGTAACTATTTGTTAATTATATTATTTACTAGTTAGCGCTTACGCTTTGGTAGCATTTACCTTTAAAGCTTTATCTTCGTCAAATTCAGGCACCTTTTCATGTTCGCTGGCAATGAATGAATAAATTACCGGTAAAATAAACAGAGTAAATAAGGTACCGATCGATAAACCGGCCACAATGACGACACCAATACCGAAGCGGCTAACTGCACCTGCACCGGTTGCAAATAAAAGTGGGACCAATCCAGCTACCATTGCGGCGGTGGTCATTAAAATAGGACGTAAACGAACTGCAGCGGCTATTTTTACTGCTTCTATCTTATTCAAACCATGGTGTAACTGCTCTTCTTTTGCTACTTCAGCAATTAAAATACCATGCTTAGTAATCAAGCCAACTAAGGTTATCAAACCTACCTGAGTATAGATATTCATTGTGGCGGCGCCCCAAGCAAGTACAACTAGCGCACCACTAATTGCTAATGGAACCGTCATTAGAATCACCAATGGATCTCGAATACTTTCAAATTGACTTGCAAGTACTAAGAAAATGATGAACAAAGCAAGTAGGAAAGTGACATATAAAGCGCCGCCTTCTGTTACGAACTGACGTGCTTCACCGAGGTAATCGTGGCGGTAACCCTGTGGTAGTTTAGTGGTCGATAATTCTTCAAAGAAGGTTATCGCTTCACCCATAGTGCTACCAGGGGCCAATACAGCGCCGATTGTTGCACTATTAAGTTGGTTAAAGTGCGGTAAGGAGCGCGGTTCTGCCGTGATATCAATACTAATCAACTCACTTAACGGTACCATGTCACCATTTTGTGCTCGCACAAAAAAGTCACCTAGTTTATCTGGTGATAAACGATATTTACGCTCAACTTGTGCAATCACTTCATAGCTTCGCCCATCTAAATCGATACGATTTAAATAACCATCACTTAATAAGGTGCCTAGGGTAATACCGATATCTTGCATCGTGATCCCGTAGGCTCCTGCTTTATCGCGGTCGATACTGATATTCATCGTCGCTGAGTCAAAGGCAAGATCGAGCTCTGAATAAACAAAAGTAGAGTTAGCTTGTGTTGCGGCTAATACATCGCTGGCAATACTCACTAAACTTTGGAATGGATTAGACGTTGTTATTACAAATTGTACTGGTAAACCACCTGATGAACCGGGTAATTCAGGCATTTGAAACGCTGTTGTTGCCACTGATGGAATAGCGTTGAATGCAGGTGTCATGGCCGCTGAAAGTTGTTTTGGATCCTTGTCTCGTTGACTCCATGTTTTCATGATAGCGATACCAAATGCTTGGTTAGCATTAGGAATACCAGACATGGCTAAGCTACTCTCTACCTCTGGCTGATCTGAAATGATATCAGTGACCAAACGCATACTGTTTTCAATAAAGTCTAAATTCGCATTCGCAGGTGCTTTAGACATCATCATCAATGCACCTTTATCTTCACTTGGCGCTAGTTCAGAAGGAATATATTTAAATAGCATTGGCAGTGAAGCAAAAACCAGTAATGCAAAAATAATCACAGCGGGGCGACGTAACATCAGGATGTTTAATGCACGGCTGTATTTATTAGTTAACCCAGTTAAGACTGAATCAACAGTACGCTCAAAACGATTTGGCTTATGATTAATTTTCAACATTTTACTACACATCATAGGTGATAATGTGAGTGCCACGATGCCCGATACAAATACCGCGCCAGCCAGAGTCAAAGCAAATTCTGTAAATAATGAACCTGTAATCCCCCCCATTAAAGCGATAGGTGCATATACTGCGGCTAATGTAATGGTCATAGAAATAACCGGAACCGCAATTTCACGCGTACCAATAATAGCTGCACGGAAAGGTTCTTCACCTGCTTTGATATGACGGTCAATATTTTCTACCACAACAATCGCATCATCGACCACCAAACCAATGGCTAATACCATCGCTAACAACGTCATGAGATTGATGGTAAAACCAAATATTTGCATTACAACAGCCACACCAATTAGCGATAGCGGAATGGTAATGATTGGAATGATAACGGCACGCCAAGAACCTAAGAATAAGATCATTACGATCAATACAATTAAGCCTGCTTCAGCGATAGTTTTTATTACTTCATTAATTGACTCTTCGATGGCAATGGTAGAGTCATACAATACTTTCATTTTAATTGAGCTTGGATTGCTGGCATCTAAAGCCGGTAGCATGAGCCTTACATCTGCTGTTATATCAAGCGGGTTTGCAGTGGGTGCTGCGTCAATGGCAACGACTACCGCATCATCACCATTAGCCATTGCACGGTAAGTATCGTGGCTTTTTTCAAGTGATACACGCGCTATATCTTGCAAATGAATGGTCTTTCCGTTTTCACGTGTTGCAATGATCAGGTTTTCTAGTTCGGCTGCATTTTTAACTTGAGTTTCAGCGCTACCGTTAAATAGAGTGAAATAACCCATCGCCTGACCAGAGGCCGACTGAATATTATTAGCCTGTAATATAGTCACAACTTCAGCGGTACTTAATCCAAAACCGGCCATTCGTTCAGGGTCTAACCAAATTCGTAAAGCAAACTTAGTACCACCATATAAGTTAACCTTAGCAACACCATTAATACTAAATAATTGCGGCTTAACAACGCGTTCTAGGTAATCGGTGATTTGACTAGAGTTTAAATTGTCGCTTGAGAAAGCAATGTAGATAACTGAAGTGGTAGAGCCTGTACTGACATCAATAGTAGGATCTTCTGCTTCACTAGGTAGCTGTGAACTTACACTGTTTACTTTTGCTAGAATATCTGCAACAGCGCCACTAGGTTCTGTATTAAGTTTCATATTCACAGTAATAGTTGAGCTACCCATAAAACTTTGTGAGCTGATAAAATCGATATTATCGGCCTGTGCAATAGCTTGTTCAATAGGTTGAGTAATAAAGCCCTGTATTAAGTCTGCATTTGCACCATAGTAGCTGGTGGTTACTTTAACCACAGTATTGGTCATATTTGGGTATTCGCGTACCTGCATTTTAGTCAGTGCTTGAATGCCTAATAAGACAAGAAGCAAACTCAGAGAGATGGCTAAAACGGGACGCTTTATAAAAATATCTGTAAATTTCATACCATCACCTACAATGCTGGAAGAACAGAAGGAGTATTAAGGGCTTGTGATTCAACGAGTTTAACTCGTGAGCCATTACTTAAACGAACTTGACCGCTAGTTGCAATCACATCGTTTTCTTTTAATCCCGTTAAAACATGTACTTTGTCTTCTTTACTTTTACCTAGTGTCACGATTTGTTGTTTCGCTTGTAAGAACGTTTTTCCATCGTCTGTTGTTTGTTCTGTTATCACGTAAACAGTTTCACCATAAAGTGTGTAATTAATGGCAGTTGAAGGAATGATTATTTGTTTTTCAACAGTGGGTAAAATGATATTCGCTTTAGCGAACATACCTGAACGCAGTATTTGTTCATCATTTGGGATTGATGCTTGTATTTGAATAACACCACTTTGATAGTTAACGGCAGGTTCAATAGCAGAGATAACACCGGTAAAAGAAGTATCAGGTCGTGCATCAACAAATACATTCATTGCTTGACCAATATGCACTTTATTGAGGTCATTTTGAGCAATGGTAAAACGCATTTGCATGCGACTAATATTTTCTAAACGAACAATATCTGTACCACTTGCAAGATATTGACCTAAAAACACATTACGTAATCCAGCAATGCCTGAGAAGGGAGCTCGAACGGTACGAAGGCTGATGGTTGCTTGGTAACTTTCTATTTCACCTTGTAAAGCAAGAAATTCCGCTTCTGCATCATCTACTTGCCCCTGTGAAACAGAACCTCTTGTAGATAATGATTTCATTCGTTTGTAGTTACGTTCAACAGCTGGCATACGACCTTTTGCAGCTTTTAAGTTAGCTTGTTCTACTTCGCTATTTAGATAGATGATAGGATCGTCTTTTTGTAGGTTTTGACCTGATGTGAAGTTGATTTTAGTCACTTTACCGGCCACTTCATTGGCAACAGTTACGCCTTGAATAGGCTCAATAAACCCAATAGCACGTAAATGAGGAGTCCAATCTTCCAATTTAACCGTTGTGGATGTCACTGGGAATTCAGGAATAGGGCGAGAAGCAAGAAACTCTTTAATTTTCTGCGCTTTAAACATGTTAAAGCCGATAACACTGCCAAATACGAGTATCGCCAAAATGATGGCTGAAGCTATCCATTTTTTCATTATGTTAGTCCTGTTGGTTAAAATTTGGGTTTTGAATAATCGCCCATGAAGCTTCTCTCACTTGATCTAACTGTTGTTGATCAAAAGTAAGCTCATTGCGTATTATTCTTTTTGCTAGGTTAATTGAAGTATCAAAGCTGACTGCCATTAAGGCTAAGAGCTGCCAATCTAAAAATCGTGCTGTTGTGATGCCTTGTTGGTAAAAATCAATAAGACGCTTAAAGGCAATATCGTCCAATAACGTTATTTGTGCTTGGTTGATATTAGGGACGCAATGTAGCATTTCGATGACAATCAGACGTTTCGGGTTTGCTAGTACCGCATCAAAGACATTATTCCACATCAAATCGTACTTTTGTTTCGCAGTGAAGCTATCTTGCCAACCAGTAAAAACATCATTAGCGGCTTCTTTGCGAATAAACACTTGAAGGGCATCCATTAATGCCTCTTTATTTTCAAAATAACGATAGATAGTGCCTGCTGCAACGCCCGCTGTTTCTGCTAAATGATGCATCGAGAAGGCATAAAAACCATGTTGTGCAAGAATACTTTCTGCTGCATTTAGAATTTGAGTACGTTTATCCATAGTTCTACAATTAAAAATGAATGAATGTTCATTATCGTTTAATAGCGCGTTATTGCAATAAAAAATCTAAATATTTCTAAAATAAACCTATATCCAATAAACCCATATCCAACAACTCTTTATGATTCGATACCTTCATAGGTAACTTTTTAGGTGTGTTGAGTTAGGTGCGTTGAGTTAGGTGCATTGATAAGTGAATAGATACGTTGCTATTTCTATTTCGGTTTTGTTTTAAAGCAAATAATTTCAGCGTGCGATAAATAAAACCAAGCAAAGCGGCTATTCCTATATAAGTTGGTTCTTAATTTATCTGTGATGTCATTAGTGTTGTAATCATTCACTAGCGAAGTACCTCTACTACCTCAGTTTGAGGTTAGATCCTGAAGGCTAAAAATCAGAGACTAGCTTTCAGTTAAAAGATAAGTAGAATCAAACTGCTTTTTATTTTTTTAGGAAATGTCATGAAATTAAATCCAGGACAAGATGCCGCTGTGAAAATGATCTCCGGACCTTGTTTGGTGCTTGCTGGTGCAGGCAGTGGTAAAACCCGCGTTATAACCAATAAAATCGCCTATTTAGTACAGCATTGTGATTACCAGGCAAAAAACATTGTGGCGGTAACGTTTACCAATAAAGCCGCTCGAGAAATGAAAGAGCGCGTTAGTCAAACCTTAGGGCGAAAAGAGTCTCGTGGGTTGATGGTATCTACTTTTCATTCATTGGGTCTAGAGATTATTAAACGTGAAGTGAAAACACTGGGTATGAAAGCTGGTTTCACTTTGTTTGATGATCAAGATACGTTAGCGTTATTAAAAGAACTCACTGAAAAACAACTCAAAGAAGATACTGATCTTTTAAAAGCGTTAGTGACACAAATCTCAAATTGGAAGAATGCATTAATATTGCCGCCTCAAGCGATTAAACAAGCAAAAGGTGAGCGTGATGTTATTTTTGCCCATTGCTACGATTTATATCAACGTCAGCTAAAAGCCTACAATGCCTTAGATTTCGATGATCTTATTGTTTTGCCAACTTTATTACTGAAACATAAAGAAGAGGTGCGCTTACGTTGGCAGAAAAAAATTCGCTATTTATTAGTGGATGAGTATCAGGATACAAATACTAGTCAGTATGAATTAATTAAATCCTTGGTGGGTGAACGTGCCCGCTTCACTGTGGTAGGGGATGATGATCAATCTATCTATTCTTGGCGTGGTGCTCGACCAGAAAACTTAGTACTTCTACAAAGGGATTTTCCACAATTAAAGGTGATTAAACTAGAACAAAACTATCGATCTAGCCAACGGGTGTTAAAAGCGGCCAATGTATTAATTGCTAATAATCCGCATGAATTTGATAAACGCTTATTTAGCGAATTAGCCTATGGAGAGTCAATCAAAGTTTTATTTGCTAAAAATGAACAACATGAGGCTGAACGGGTGGTGATGGAGTTATCGGGCCATAAGTTTATGAATGGCGCCAACTTTAAAGACTATGCCGTACTGTATCGAGGTAATCATCAAAGTCGTTTATTAGAAAAAGTGATGATGGAAAATCGTATTCCCTACAAAATAAGCGGTGGTACTTCCTTTTTCGCGCGTAGTGAAGTGAAAGACATTATGGCGTATTTAAAGCTTTTAGTTAATCATGATGATGAAAATGCCTTTATTCGTGTGGTCAATAAACCACCCAGAGGCATTGGTGCCGTGAGTCGCGAAAAGTTAGGTAATTATGCTAATTTACGTCATATCAGTATGTTTGCTGCAAGCTTTGAAATTGGTTTAGAGCAAACCTTGAATGGCAAGGGGCTTCAGTCTGTACAAGCTTTTACAAAGTGGTTAGTTGAATTAAATCACCGTTTGAAGACAGAAGATGATATTGATGTCGTCCGCGACTTAATTCGTGATATAGGTTACGAAGACTGGCTGTATGAAAGTAGCCCGAGCCCGAAGGCGGCTGAAATGCAAATGAAGAACGTGTCGACATTATTCAAATGGGTCACTGAAATGCTCAAGGGTGATGATCTTGATGAAGAGATGACACTAGAGCAAGTGGTTGCACGTCTTACTCTACGTGATATGTTATCTCGTAATGAAAGTGAAGAAGAATTAGATCAAGTACAGTTGATGACCTTGCATGCATCGAAAGGGCTAGAGTTTCCTTACGTATATATGATTGGTATGGAAGAAGGGTTATTACCACATCAGGTCAGTATCGATGAAGATAATGTAGAAGAGGAGCGACGTTTAGCGTATGTCGGTATTACGCGAGCACAAAAGGAATTAACTTTTACTTTAGCTAAGGAACGAAGTCAGTATGGTGAGGTCATTAAACCAACACCGAGTCGTTTTTTAAATGAATTACCACAGGAAGATGTGGAATGGGAAAGTGGGCCTAAAAAACGTACTGATGAGCAAAAGAAACAATTAGCAGATAAAGGCATTGCAAGTTTAAAAGCATTATTTGATTAATAGTCTATACGATGAAAATTATAAAATTTGATAGTTAAAAACTATTTGAAATAGGTTTTAACTATCACTTTGCAAATAATAAACGATTTTAACTATTATCGTTTATTTTGCATAATAACTCCATCGCAGCAAGCAACAGCTTGTTAGCAAACTTAAAACTACAATTGATAATTATTAGGAGCTACAAATGTTAGATAATATCGAAGGTCAAAGCGTACCAAATGTTACTTTCCCAACTCGTCAAGGTGATGAATGGGTAAATGTTTCAACTGATCAATTATTCAAAGGTAAAACAGTTGTTGTATTTGCATTGCCTGGTGCCTTCACTCCAACATGTTCTTCTACACATTTACCACGTTACAACGAGTTAGCGGGTGTATTTAAAAAGAATGGTGTAGACGATATTGTTTGTCTAAGTGTGAATGATACCTTTGTAATGAATGCATGGCTTGCAGATCAAGAAGCTGAAAATATTACTGTTGTTCCAGATGGTACTGGTGCATTTGCTGAAGGTATGGGTATGTTAGTCGATAAGAGTGATATCGGTTTTGGCAAGCGTAGCTGGCGTTACAGTATGCTGGTCAAAGATGGCGTGATTGAAAAAATGTTCATCGAGCCAAACCAGCCGGGCGACCCGTTTGAAGTATCTGATGCGGATACTATGTTGAACTACATTAACCCAAATGCTAAAGCACCAGCTGCGGTAACTATCTTTACTAAACCTGGTTGTCCTTTCTGTGCAAAAGCGAAAGCAGCACTTAAAGAGAACGGTATTGGTTTTGAAGAAGTTGTTTTAGGTACTGATGCAACTAGCGTAACGCTAAAAGCTGTATCAGGACAAACGACAGTGCCACAAATTTTTGTAGATGGTAAGCATCTTGGTGATAGTGAAGCAGCTATAGCCTACGCAAATAGCTAGTTGACTAAGTAATTAGTTTAATAGCGCATGTTGAATTTCTGACATGCGCTTTTTTTAAATCCAAAATTCAATAAATCAACAAAAATCGGGAAACAATATGAAGCAAATTAATGTACAAGTTGCCGTTATCGGTGGTGGCACAGCTGGTTTAGCAGCTTACCGAGCAGCTAAAGAAAAAACAGACTCAGTGGTATTAATTGAAGGTGGAAAATTTGGAACTACCTGTGCTCGTGTTGGTTGTATGCCAAGCAAACTGTTAATTGCAGCTGCCGAAGCGGCACATAGTGCTGCGCATACTGAACCCTTTGGTGTATTTGTTGATGGTGATGTTCGCGTTGACGGTAAAAAAGTGATGCAACGTGTACGTGATGAGCGTGATCGTTTTGTTGGTTTTGTTGTTGAAGCGGTTGATGAAATTAATGCTGATGAAAAATTAATTGGTAAAGCAACGTTTATATCAGAAACACAATTACAGATAGACGATCATACAATTGTTAATGCAGAGCGTATTGTTATTGCAACAGGATCTCGTCCAAGTTATCCACCCGTTTGGAATGACCTTGGTGATAAGCTAGTTGTTAATGATGATGTATTTGATTGGATGGATTTACCAAAATCAGTAGCAGTATTTGGCCCTGGTGTGATTGGATTAGAATTAGGGCAGTCGTTACATCGTTTAGGTGTTGAAGTCTTAATGTTTGGAATGGGTGGGCAAGTAGGTCCCTTTACCGATCCTGAAGTCATGGCTTATGCAGAAAAAGCGTTTAGCGATGAATTTTATTTAGATGCCGACGCGAATGTAAAAAATATGCAACGTAAAGGTGAGTTAGTTGAAATCACTTATATTGATAAACAAGGTGTTGAACAAATTAAAGAAGTTGAATATGTACTCGCAGCAACCGGACGTCGTCCAAATGTTGATAACTTAGGTTTAGAGAATATTCAACTAGAAAGTGATGGTCGTGGTGTACCGATTGCGGACCCTTATACAATGCAAACCTCTGTGCAGACCATTTTTATTGCTGGTGATGCGAGTAATCAAATTCCATTATTACATGAAGCGGCAGACCAAGGTAAAATTGCAGGCAGTAATGCGGGCGTTTACCCAAATATTCGTGTCGGTTTACGTCGTTCATCAATCGCTGCTGTGTTTACCGATCCACAATTAGCGATGGTTGGCCTTAGTCATAAACAGATAACAGAGAAGTTTTCTGGTTGTGGGTGTTTTGAAACAGGTAGTGTCTCCTTTGAAAACCAAGGTCGTAGCCGTGTCATGTTAAAGAATAAAGGGCTATTAAACCTTTACGGTGAACAAGGTACAGGTCGCTTTTTAGGGGCTGAAATTATTGGTCCACAAGCTGAACATCTTGCGCACCTTTTAGCTTGGGCACATCAGAACCGTATGACTATATCGCAAATGTTAGATATGCCTTTCTACCATCCGGTTATTGAAGAAGGAGTGAGAACGGCGTTGCGTGATTTGAATGCTAAATTAAAACTAGGCTCGGCAATGATCAGCGAGTGTATGGAATGTGGTCCGGGTTGTTAATTGACAACAACCAGTCATGTTATCTGTTAGCAAAAAACGGTTAGTGAGAGTTAACCGTTTTTTTACGGGGGATAGCTGAGATAACCTTTAACTGGTGAGCTTTGCTGATTTAGGGGAATAAATAAGTGAGGATAAAACCGATAAATATCACTAAACCCACATAGTTGTTATCTAGAAAAGCTTTAAAACAGGCTTTTTCATCGCGACTTTTAATGCTTTTTTGTTGCTGTAAAAAGAGCAAACCTGCCACCACTAAAGCCCCATAATAAAGCCAATTTAGATTTTCTATGAGGCCCACAATAATTAACAATATTAAGGTCATAATTTGTAATAGAGCAATAATTAACTTGTCATATTGCCCAAATAAGATGGCGGTGGATTTTATGCCTATTTTAAGATCATCTTCTTTATCAACCATGCCGTACATAGTGTCATAGGCGACAGTCCAGGTAATATTTGCAATAAACAGAAGCCAAATAGTATTAGATAATGTATTTGCTTGCGCTGCGTAAGCCATTGGTATCGACCAACTAAAAGCAAGCCCTAATACAAATTGAGGTACATGGGTAAAACGCTTCATAAAGGGATAAATAAACGCAAGAAACAAACCGATAACAGACAGTTGAATGGTTAAATTATTTTGCGTTAGTACCAATAAAAAAGAACATAAAGATAACCCTAAAAATAAATATACGGCCTCTTTGCTGGTGGCTCTTCCTGAAGGTAATGGACGATTTTTGGTTCGAGTGACAAATCCATCCACTTTTCTATCGGCAAAGTCATTGATTACACAGCCTGCGCTGCGCATAAAAAACACACCCAGACAAAAAACAATCAAAACATTTATATCTGGTAAGCCTTGCGCTGCCATCCACAATGCCCATAAAGTAGGCCATAACAAAAGCAAGGTACCAATTGGTTTATCAACACGCATTAACTCTAAAAAAGCTTGACGTTTAGCTGGGGGAAAATATGCGGTCATGAGTAAATTCCTGAAGCAGGTAAAAATACTTCACTGACGAGTAAGGGTTTATTTTCAATATAAAAAATAGAGCGTCTTGCCCATAAAGAATGTTCGCAAGGTTGTTGTAATGAGGCGCAATACAGATGTAATGGAGAACCAACTGTAAATTCAGCAATTTCAATATTACTGCGTTGTAATGTTTTATCTTGAAATATAACTCTCCCTAAGGGTTCAGTTCCAAGATTAGCTAAGTTTTGTTGTTTGTCTGATAGTGTACTGTAAGGGATTTCTGTTTGCGCGAAGACATTAGGTATACCATCACAATATAAAAGGACTTCTCGGACTAAAACTTGTTCTGGTACGGGAAAATGTGGGGAAAGTGTTGCTTGTTCGGCATTTGTATTAAGCTGTTGCTTAACCTCTACCGTAAACTCTTGGCATTTTTTTTCAAGTTTCTTAGTCAAAGATGTTTCATCTAATAACCACGACAGAATGTATTTGGTACAATTTTGCGATTTACTATTTTCTTGCCATTGAGTTGATGACGCAATGTTAAGCATTTGATTAAACATACAAACCTTTAATTTAAAAAACCAGTTATTTTATCTGCCCACATCAAGCAAACACTTTATTATTAAGCTATTATACCTGCTGCCAATCAAGATGCACTATTCAGTCCAAAACAAGGCGTAATATGGTGACAATGGACCCAGTATAGGTTTCCGAGTTAGTGACTCACAGGGGAGGCCGTGCAGCAAATGTCTTAGTTGTTTTGAAATATCGATTTAACCCATTACATCTTCAACCTTATGCCTTGCTGATTTTGGTATCTCGAATGGTAATGGGTATATACTGTTCAAAAATATTAACATCTTTCCTTGAAGGAATTAACTATGCTTAAAAAAGTGTTTTTGTGTGTGCTTTATTTTGCACTACTTGCACCGCTTACCTCGGTAGTTGCTGAAGAGGAAGAAGGGCAACAAGCCCCTGATTATCAATATTTCGCATTGAGCCCAGATATTATCACTAACTATATTAAACCTGGAAAACGTTTAGGTTACGTACGCTTACGTGTTGATTTAATGGTTAAATCGAGCACTGCTTATGAGCAGGTAGAAATGAATGCGCCATTAATTAGGGATCGTATTATTACTATTTTTGGCGAACAAAATGAAAGCCAAATCAAATCTAATAGCGAACGTGATGCGATCAGGCAACGTTGTTTAACAGAGGTAAATGATGTGCTGTTTGAATTTATTGGTACCAGACCCGTTGAAAACCTACTCTTCACTAAGTATTTAGAGCAATAAATTTACGATCTAATGTGACATTTTCCTTGGTCGTATATTTATAGTTTGAGTTTATGACAAACTGCTGCCAATGTAAGCCCCGCTAATAGACCTATTAAGTGTGCATAATTTGCAACATTAGCGGGTAATAAGTCCACAAACCCTAAGATTAACCAGCCTAATAAAAAAACAAACATACTATTGGGTAAATGTACCTGACTTTGTTTGTTTAATTGCCCAGTTAACCAACAGTAACCTACTAGTCCATAAACGACGCCACTTAGACCACCAAAGTAGGGTCCAACTAAAAAGAATTGAGCCAAATTTGATGCAATTGCTGAAAATAAAAATAATAAAATTAGGCGTTGTTTACCGTGTTGCTTTTCTATTAAGCCTGCGAGTTGCCACCACCATAATAAATTGAACACTATATGTAATAGACTGAAGTGTAAAAAAGCAGGGGTAATAAATCGCCAGCTTTCAATATAGTCAAAAGGCTGTTGTCTGAAGAAGGCAAAAAGTGAGTTCATTGGATTAAAAACATTAAACGCAGTAAGTGCATAAATAATTATGCAGATTATAAAAATACTGTGAGTGAACAGCCCACCATGATTTTTGAAGTTAGATAACAAGCTCACATTGGCATAAGCTAACTGCGATGATGCTGGTTCGGTTTTACCGGTTTTCCAACTTGCTGATAAGTATTTGCTTTGATTTGGGTTATCCAAAAATAATGCCAGCTCAAGTTTTGCTTGCGCTAATTGGTTTTCGTTTTTAATCATTATTGGATATTGGAATTCACTTTGTTCAATAATATTGGTGATGTTTTGGCTGCTTAAAAAATCAGAAAATGCCTGTGCAATACGTAAATGCTCAAAACGGTGTAACTCAATCATAATAAGTCCTCTAAAATCGAAGCTTTTAGCATAACGGATCTAAGGGACTGGATCGAATGAATTAAGTAAGGATTTTTTTGTTAGTTTATTTTGTGATTTTTTATTGATTTAATGATAGAACAAGCTAAATTGAATGATACCTCTAATAAAAAAAGGATAATATGATGAAGAAAAAATATACGCGTGGTTTACTTCTTGCTGCATCATTGTTTTTATTACCGGCTAGTTTCCAATCTGTGTTAGCTGCCGATCTTAATAGCAAGGTGTCATCTAGTCTTGATAAGAGTAGTACAGTAACTCAGAAAGCAAAAACAACGGTTGCTAGTGAGAAGAAAAAAGTGACTTCAACTACTGCTGCTGTTGAAAAATCATCAAAAATAGATCTTAACAGTGCCAGTGTTAAACAATTAACGACGATTAATGGAATAGGTGATAAAACAGCACAAGCCATTGTTGATTATCGCAAAAAAAATGGTAATTACACTAATTTAAAAGATCTGGTTAACGTTAAAGGTATTGGCGCAACGACATTACAAAAAATTATGCCTTATCTAAGCTTATAGTTCCTCAATTGATAACTCCTCTATTTATTACTCATCGATAAGGTATAAATCGTAACAAGGGTGTTACGATTTATACCTTTTATCATTCAAGATGATAAAGTTAACAGGTAAAATTTATGCTGATAAAGCATCTTGAAATAAGATTAATCCCTTTTGTTTTATTTTTTATTTTTAATAACCTTAGTAGTAGGTAATTTATGACAATTTTAGTGACTGGCGGTGCTGGTTATATTGGTTCACATACGGTGGTTGAGCTATTAGAGAAAGATCAACAAGTTATTATTGTAGATAACTTATGTAATTCTTCGCAAGAATCATTAAGTAGAGTTGAAAAAATTACAGGTAAAGCACCTGTCTTTTATCAAGGAGATATCTTAGATAAAGATTTTTTGGATGATGTATTTCGCCAACATACTATTGATTCTGTTATTCACTTTGCAGGCTTGAAAGCAGTAGGGGAATCAGTCGCCAAACCTATTTCTTATTATCAAACTAATGTACAGGGCACCTTGACTCTTTTAGATGCAATGAAAGATGCAGGCGTATTTAAATTAGTGTTTAGCTCTTCAGCAACCGTTTATGGTGATCCTGCCTCTTTACCGATCAGAGAAGACTTTCAAGTAGGGGGAACAACTAATCCATACGGTACATCAAAATTAATGGTTGAAATGGTATTAGCAGATGTTGCCAAGTCTGATCCTCGTTGGGCGTTTGTTATTTTACGTTACTTTAATCCTGTTGGTGCTCATCTATCAGGTTTAATAGGTGAAGATCCTAATGGTATTCCAAACAATCTATTGCCTTATATTTCGCAAGTTGGAGTAGGAAAACTGAAAGCCTTAGCTGTATTTGGTGATGATTATGATACGCCGGATGGTACAGGTGTTCGTGATTATATTCATGTTGTAGACTTAGCGTTGGGGCACTTAAAAGCATTGCATCGCATACAAAGTGACACAGGGGTGTTCATTTATAATCTAGGCACTGGGAATGGCTATTCTGTGTTTGATATGATCAACGCTTTTGAAACGGCTAGTGGTAAAACTATCCCATACAAGGTTTCACCACGTCGTGAAGGGGATATTGCAGCCTGTTATGCCGCACCTGAAAAAGCGTTAGCAGAATTAAATTGGCAAGCTGAGCGTGGCTTAGATGAGATGATGCAAGATACATGGCGCTGGCAATCAAATAACCCTAATGGGTATAAGACATAATTAGTTATAAGCATATTTAGCGTTTACATTTTATCGCTGTGATGTTTTAAGGTGTAAACGCATTAAGAAAATAAGTCGCTTATTTCATTGTGTCATGGCGGTTTAAAAACTATGCGTTTTAACCCTTATTACCGCTTACTAATACTTTGTTTTTACCGCTTTTTTTGGCTTCAGATAAACATTGCTCTACTCGGTTAATTAATGCGCTGCTTTTCACCTCATTTTGGTAAGTTGCTACGCCAATACTGACTGTAATATTAATAATATCTTGAAGGTATTCCACACATAATAGCTCACTTTTAGCACGGATCATCTCAGCGACTTGCTTAGCGATGACATCATTACTATTGTTTAATAATATAATAAACTCTTCTCCGCCCCAGCGCGCAACAGTATCTGTTTTACGAATACAGTCACTCAACTTATTCGCAAGTTTTTTGAGGACAACATCACCTCCTGTTTGGGTATGTTGCTCATTAATAAGTTTAAAATTATCGATATTAATTAATAAAATAGAGAATGATTCTTTTTCTGCACATTGAGTAACAAGTACGTTAGAAAGTAGTTCATTAAAATGGCGTCTAGTGTATAAGTTGGTTAATTCATCAATCTCTGATAACTGTTTTAATTTAGAGCTTTGATCGCTATTTTGTATTATCCAGTTGTTAATACCTATAGATACCAATATAAAGCCAATCATTTGACCTATATCTTTGAATAAGACTTTGAGTAACCAAGGTTGAACAAATATTTCATCGAGAGTTGTAGTTAATAGGGTGACAAAAAGAAAGAAAAATCCGCTCATTAAGTACTTATGTACTTCACGGTTATGCTTAACTTTATTTAATTGAATCAATAATAAGAATATCGTAATGGTAATAACAGACTTAAAGAATATGTCATAAAAGTCTATTTTATAGACAGTTGGGAAGATCCACGCTTGTAGGGCAATGTAGGCGATAACAAAAAAATACAGTGGATTAAGGGCTTTATTTTTTATCAATTAATTTTTATCTCTTGTGATTATATAATGATCTAGTTTAGTTAATATTGATGATAAATAAATATTTCTATATAACCTACTATAATTGCGTTTTTTAGTAAATAAATGAAGGTGTTAATCGTAGGAATTCTGTAATTCCATTATTAGTCCTTTATTTCTGCCAACTATCTCTTTATCATTAACGATCCGTTTTTTAGATGGTTTTTTCCGATGCCTAAAGTGACTCAGCAAGATATATCAACAAGTTTTGGTCGTAATATTATTGACCGAGGTACCCTCTATTTTAAAGAAAGTCGTGTATTAGCGTGCGATTACGATGAATCGAGTAATTCACTTGTTGGATTGGTCAAAGGGACCAATGACACGCCTTATAAGACTAAAGCATCCATTAAACCGTCTAACAAAGGCGGTTATATTATTCACAGCACTTGTTCTTGCCCTGTTGGCTGGAATTGTAAGCATGCTGTTGCTTTACTGTTAGCTTATCAAGCAGATACGCCAAATTATAATATCGAAAATAGCTATCAAACTTGGTATGAAATGCTAAACGGTAAAGTAGGCCAACCAGAAAAAGTACGTGCCTCTGCTTATCAAGGATACTTCCGTTTTTCCTTTGATAAAAAAGTCCTCAATCATGAACACCGTTATATCAAAGTTGAATATGGTAGCGTGCGCTTTTTGAAAAGTGAAAATACGCATGTTTTTAGTGAAAAAGACTTAGTGTCTGTTGCTGACAATGAAAGTTGGATGGAAAGCTTTAAATGGGTAGAAGATGAGGATGTTGAAATCTTACGCTTATTACTCACTAAAGAAGGACGAGCGACTAAGTTAGGCAAAACTTATATTAAAACTGAGCTGGACTTATTGGCTTTACAAAAAATATTAGAGACTGGGCGTTGCTTCTGGGAGCACCTTGACCAGAAAATAACGTTATCAGGTTCTCGTCCGGTGACTTTGGAATGGTTATCGCTAGAAGATGGCCTGAAACAGTTAATGGTCAATCTTGAAGGCAGTGAAAACTGGCTGTTGATCCCAACACCTAAACCTTATTTTTATGATCTTGATAGTCACCAATTTGGCCTACTTGATACCCACTTTAATCGTGATTGGTTACTTTCCTTGTTACAAACTCCACCTTTAGGTGAAGAACAGTGCGCGCACTTTACGCAAGAAGTATCATTGGGTTTTGCACAAAATGTATTGCCTAACCCGCAGCATTACGATATTCAGCATATTGATGAGACCTTACAGGTTATTTTTAAATTAGATGTACAACAGATTAAAGGACAAAGTCTATTTTTAGGACGTTTGTATTTTAAATATGGCGTGTTGTTATTAACACCAAGCATCTTAGAAGATAAACAACGTAATCAATATATGCACAAAGGACAAATTGTCAGTGTTACAAGAGATATTGATGCAGAGTTAGCTGCTTTAAATGAGTTTAATGAACTTTGTTTGCTTGATGTGTATATGTATGACCCTAAGTATACTGTTAGTAAGGATACTCAAGGTATTTTACCGCCTGAATTAGGGGGATCTCAAGAGTTTCAGTGGTTATCACTATTAACCGCGCATAAAGCACGTTTAGAAGTATTAGGTTGGCAGTTTGATATTGCTAAGGACTTAGCACTACAAAGCCAGCAAGTTGATAGTATCGATATTGATATTGATGAAAAAGGTAACTGGTTTGATTTAGGTGTTTCCATTGAAGTGGAAGGCAAGCGTATCGAACTATTACCGTTGTTATTAGAATGGTTGCGTAGTAATGAAGACTGGCAGCAGAATGATTACGATATTTTATTAGCTCAGGGTAATGGTCGTCCACTACGTGTTAAACGCGAATCGATCCAACCTATTTTATCTATTTTGCAAGAGCTAGGCGAAGTTAGCGACAGTAAAATAAATTTACCTCAGAATCAGGCTGCTTTATTAGCACAACTTCCTGAAATTAATCGTTGGGTTGGGGGGGAACATGTACAAGCGTTGGCTAAAAAATTAGCTAATTTTAGCGGTATTCAAGATGTACCTGCACCGGAAGGGCTAGCTGCCGACTTACGAGACTACCAGAAGGAAGGTTTAAACTGGCTTATGTTCTTGAATGAATATGGGTTTTCTGGTGTGTTAGCCGATGATATGGGCTTGGGTAAAACGGTACAAACGTTAGCTTACTTATTATACAAAAAGCAACAGCAGTTGTTGCCGTTACCTGCGATGGTGATTTGTCCTACTTCGTTAGTGGGTAACTGGTTAAATGAAGCGATTAAATTCACTCCGGATTTGAAAGTATTAGTCTTGCATGGTGTTAGTCGCCATCAATTTTTTAAAGATATCAACAACTATGATTTAGTGATCACTACTTATCCTCTTATTGCTCGTGACTTTAAAGAGTTTGCTGAGTTTTCATTCTCTGATCTTATTTTGGATGAAGCGCAAACCATTAAAAACCCACTGGCTAAAATGACTAAGAGCATTAAACAAATTGATGCTAAACAGCGTCTGTGTTTAACCGGTACGCCAATGGAAAATCATCTCGGCGAATTATGGTCTTTGTTTGATTTCTTGATGCCAGGCTTCTTAGGTTCATACAGCACCTTTAATCGTGTGTACCGTAAAGGTATTGAAGGCGAGGGTAATCATCAAGTTCAGCAATGGTTAATTCAAAAAACTAAACCTTTCTTATTACGACGCACTAAGGATGAAGTGGCTAAAGAATTACCTGCTAAAACTGAAATCATTCATACGATTGCACTGCAAAACGATCAACGTACTCTGTATGAAAGCATTCGTATTACGATGGAAGCAAAAGTACGTGACTTACTGCGTGAAAAAGGCATGGCAAGAAGCCGTATTGAATTTTTAGACGCATTGTTAAAATTACGTCAGGCTTGTTGTGATCCTCGTTTGGTGAAATTAGAGCATGCTCAGCAAATAAAAAGTTCAGCTAAGTTAGATTTCTTAATGGAAATTGTGCCAGAAATGGTAGAAGAGGGAAGACGTATTCTTATCTTTTCTCAATTTGCACAAATGTTAGGCTTGATTGAAGAAGCCTTACAGGAAACTGGTATTGATTTTGTTAAACTAACAGGGCAAACCCGTAACCGCAGTGAAATTATCGATAAGTTCCAAGGCGGTGATGTGCCAGTGTTCTTAATCTCCTTGAAAGCAGGTGGTGTCGGCCTTAATTTAACCGCTGCTGATACGGTTATTCATTATGATCCATGGTGGAACCCCGCTGTAGAAAACCAAGCCACTGACCGAGCATACCGCATTGGCCAAGATAAACCTGTGTTTGTATATAAACTGATTTGTGAGCAAACAGTTGAAGAACGTGTATTAGCGTTGCAATCTCGTAAGCAGAAGCTTGCTGATAGCGTATACGGTAAAGAGCAAGAAGAGAACTTTGCGCCTGATAATAGCGATGCGTTATTAAAACTATTTGAGCGTTATTAGATGCACGCAGATGAGCAATTATTAGCGCCGATAAAAGCGTTTCTACATACGCAGACACCGCAAGCTTGGATAGATAAAGCAAAATTGCTGGAGAATCAATCTGCGCTATTAATTGATCATATGATTTGCGAGTTAAAAGCGGCACAGACGGCGATGTTATTAATTCGTCGTTATGCGGTAGACAAACAAAGTGGTGATGCCCTGATGGCTTGGTTGACACCTTATAATGATTTTGTATATCGCAAGCAGGGGGATTGGAAAGCATTAGCTAACAATAATTTATCCAAAAAAATTGTCGCAAAAGACAACACGTCTTATGGACAGGATTTAATTGATAAGATGATCTTGTTGATCAAAGAAGAGTTACATCATTTTTATCAAGTAGTAGAGATAATGCACGCGCGCGATATTACTTTTGATTTTGTTGGCTCAAGTCGATATGCCAAAGAGTTGTTAAGCCATGTCACAACACATGAGCCTAATATGCTGATTGATAAACTGATCTGCAGTGCCTATATTGAAGCTAGATCCTGCGAGCGGTTTGCTAAAATAGCACCGCATTTAGACCCTATCTTAAATAAATTCTATGTTTCTTTATTACGTTCGGAAGCGCGTCATTATCAAGATTATTTAGTATTAGCAGAGCAAATAGCGGGAAAAGATATTAATGATCGTATTCAATATTTTGGCCAGTTAGAAGGGCAGTTGATTAGCTCGCCAGATGAAGACTTTAGATTTCATAGTGGTTGCCCTGTTGATGCATCTGTTCGCTCTATTAAAAATGATTCATGTTGTTAGCTTCCATGAATCATTTAAAGTTTATTGGTCTGGCTTTCTGTAACCATTTAAGTATTTATCATTAGTGATCAATGCAGATATTGGACAAGGGTATACAGCTACAGGCTAATACATAACCAGCTTCTATTTCTTCTTTAAATAAACCCTGGTCATTTAATACATCCACTTCGCCGGATAATAACTTTGTTTTACAACGTCCACATTTACCACCTCTACATGAATAGGGAATATTGACTCCAGCCTGTTCTGCTTGATTTAATAGCAATTGCTGATTATCACCTGTGACTTCTAGGCCGGTACTTACAAAGTTTATCTGTAGTGCTTTTTTATTACTTTCTTCAGTTGCTAACATCGACTCATAAACAGGCGCTTGCTGCGAAGCCAATACTTGAACTTGATCTCCACTACGGATAATTCCTTGATTTAAAGGGATTAAATTTTGGCCAAAATCGATATCACCTTGGTGGAACCTATATTGCGCTAGTGTTTTAAGCGGCTGTTCAAGATCCGCTTTACCAGTTTTAGGATCTACATTAGTAAAAATACAGCGAGAGCAGGGTTTACTTACCTCAAACTCTACTTCTCCAATTTTAATACGAGACCAGCTATCTTCAACGAAGGCGCTATCTCCTTTGATTAATAGATTAGGGCGGAAATGCAATGCACTGATAGGATTATCAAGCAGTGTATTAAGTTGCTCGACGGAGGCTTGATTAATCAGTAATAGCGGGTAACCGTCGGCAAAACCGACCTGTGTTTGCTTGTTTTTAACACAGCGTACACTACTATCGGCAAAGTAAACAAGCTGACACGGTTGTTTCAGAAAACTTGAAAACCATTGATCATAATCGCTATGACAGTGTTGCGCTTGTACTGTGTCTGCCCAAATATCAACCGCTAATGACTGCTTCGAAAACTGCTCCCGTTGAATATAGAAGCTAGGTTGATTCGGTGCACTAACAAATAAGCCTTTTTTAGAAAATTCGATACTGATTTGAGTTAATTGAGGATGTGTTCGACCCGTAATAAACTGCCCTTGCATGTCAACTAACATGTAACGCCTATCATTTTCTAAACCTTTTTCTTCCACTAATGCTTGCGGTAATTGAATGCCCTTAGTGGACTTGATAGGGTAAATATAAATGTCAGTTAAGCTTTGCAAGATGAACTCCAAACTTTATTGTGTGCGTCGAATTAAATATTTTTGATAGTCAGGGATGCGGGTAGTATAAATTTTATCCATATAATATGAATCAATGATAAAGTCTGCGGTTGATATATTAGTTGCCATTGGAATATTCCATACCGCAGCCAAACGTAATAATGCTTTTACATCTGGTTCATGGGGCACTGAACTCATTGGATCCCAAAAGAAAATAAGTAAGTCAATTTTACCTTCCGCAATTTTAGCACCTAACTGCTGATCTCCTCCCATTGGTCCAGATAAAAGACATTCGATAGGTAAGCCTGTTTGTTTTGCCAGCAAAGTGCCTGTAGTGCCAGTAGAGAATATATGGTGTTGTTTTAGTTGCTCTGCACGTTTAGCAACCCATTGAATTAATTGATATTTCATATCATCATGTGCGACTAAAGCTATTTGCTTTGAAGCGGGGATATTGCGGGTAGTATAATCCATTATTTGCCCTTTTAAAGAGTAATACTAATCACCCCTACAGGGTGATTTAATATCATCTAGAAAAATGAGTGAATTGCGCAACACGAAATACAAGATGTTAATCAAATCCACCATCTCAATTGGTTTATAACCAGTTAGGTTATTTTAAAATTTACTATAACTATGCTTCTTATGCTGAGTAATGTTTATCACCAAACATCATTTTATACATTAGCCAAATAGCTAGAATTAAAGTGATAGTGATGGAGATGAAGTTTGATCCTAGCTCTGGGTGTAATGCTCCAATAAATGCTGCGTAGGAGAATAGACCAATAAAAAAGGCTGCCCATGCAGGACGAACACTGGCTTCATTATCTGCTTCACTAACATACAACTGGTAAAAGCGGCTCGTTGCAAAGTACAGCGTAAAAAATGGAAACAATGAAAATGTTATTTGTGAAATTGTTAAAATAGAAAAACATGCGTTAACAGATAGCCCTATTAAAAAAGCATGAATTAACCATTTTACTGAGATATTACTATCGTGCATTACACTAACTCCTATCTATTAATTTAAATTTAAAACCTAAAAATAACATGAACTAACCTCTATTTCTCCTTTTTTGTAACGATGTGAGAAGTTAAAGATATTTTCATATTTATAATGTATGTTTAATACCCTTAGAGAGCACGCTTTGTTACAGGAATGTGTGACAAATACTGTTAGATTGTTAATATTACTATTATTTATCACTGAAGGTTGAGTCATGTCTACACCAAAAAATCCTAAAAAAGCACCTGTAAGTTATGATTATGATGCAATTGTCATTGGCACCGGACCAGGCGGGGAAGGCTCTGCGATGAAGCTTGCTAAAGCGGGTAAACGTGTCGCTGTGATTGAGAAATATCGTGATATAGGTGGGGGGTGTACACATTGGGGAACCATACCATCAAAAGCGCTTCGCCATAGTGTTACACAACTGATTGAGCTTAAAAATAATGCATTATTCACTAATAATTATCCTCAAAAACAGTCATTTACTTTTGCTGATGTATTACGCCACACAGAGCAAGTGATCAGTAAACAAGTTAAAATGCGCAGTAGCTTTTATAATCGTAATAATTGCACTTTACATTTTGGAGAAGCATCTTTTATTGATAATCATTCGATTCGAATTAAAAGTGCAGATGGCTCTCTGGAAACGATTACTGCGCAAGATATTATTATAGCGACTGGCTCTCGACCATATCATCCCGTTGATATCGACTTTAATTCTCCAAATGTTTATGACAGTGACACTATTCTTTCCCTAGATTATCAACCACAACATATTGTCATTTATGGTGCAGGTGTTATTGGCTGTGAATATGCTTCTATTTTTAGAGGGTTGGGTGTTAAAACAGACTTAGTTAACACACGAGATAGGTTGTTATCATTTTTAGATGCTGAAATGTCAGATGCATTGTCTTATCACTTCAGAAACTCAGGAATGATTTTACGCCATGATGAGGAATACCAAAAAGTTGAGCATTCTTCAGAGGGGGTCGTTATTCATTTTAAATCAGGTAAAAAAATGAAGGCAGACTGCTTACTGTACGCGAATGGGCGTACAGGTAATACTGACCTATTAAATTTAGAAGCTGTAGGCTTAAAACCTGATGGTCGTGGACAACTAGCAATTAATGAAAATTATCAAACATCAGTGGATAATATTTATGCCGTAGGTGATGTGATTGGCTATCCTAGTTTAGCTAGTGCCGCTTATGATCAAGGTCGAATCGCGGCTAACTTAATTATTACCCGTGAAGGGAAAAGAAAACTGATCAAAGATATTCCTACTGGTATTTATACTATTCCCGAGATCAGTTCAGTGGGTAAAACAGAACAAATTTTGACACAACAAAAAGTGCCTTATGAAGTGGGGCGTGCACAATTCAAAGATTTAGCGCGCTCTCAGATTCTTGGTTCGGATGTGGGTAGTTTGAAGATTCTATTTCATCGCGATACTAAGGAAATATTAGGTATTCATTGTTTTGGTGAGCGAGCAGCGGAAATTATTCATATCGGTCAAGCTATTATGGAGCAAGAAGGCCCTGGTAATACGATTGAATATTTTGCTAATACAACCTTCAATTACCCAACCATGGCTGAAGCGTATCGTGTTGCTGCATTAAACGGTTTGAACCGCTTATTTTAATAGGGAAATCAAAGCGTGACGTGAGTAGTTATGTAGTTATATAGTTATATAGTTATATAGCTATATTGTACTACTCACGTATTAGTACTTTGTTGAAATAATAAAGGCGGGATGAAGTTAACGGTAATTTTTCATCACTAGCAATAAAGCACTAATGCTACGTGCTTCTTGAAAATCATCCCGTGCTAACAATTCATCCGCTTTAGCGATTGGCCATTTTATCACTTCTAAAGGCTCTGGTTCATCACCAGGTAAACTTTCAGGATATAAATTTTCAGCCATAAATAAAGTCATCGTACTACTAAAGTAGCTAGGTGCCATCACTACTTTTTTTAATGCCGTGAAATTTTTAGCCCCAAAGCCAACTTCTTCTTTTAATTCTCTATTAGCTGCTTCTAGAGCACTTTCGCCGGGATCAATCAAGCCTTTTGGAAAACCTAGCTCGTAGCTATGTGTTCCGGCCGCATATTCTCGTATTAACAATAAGGTATCTTTATCATAAAAAGGCACGACCAATACGGCCCCTTGATTACCTCCCTTCATACGCTCAAATTCTCGTTGCTCACCATTACTAAACTTGAGCTGTAATGTTTCTATCTTGAAAAATCGACTACAAGCGACAACACTTTTATGTAATATTTCAGGTAAGGTTGGTAAGGAATTGCTCATAGAGACCCCATGACTATCATTAGTTAATATAAATGTTATCTTACAATGCTTATCTTATTTACGATACTGTATTCATTTAATCTATTTTACTTTGGGTGCACTGGATTAGGAATAATATGTTTTTAGAGAAAAATGTAGATTTAGTCTTACTAGACATGGATGGTACATTATTAGATTTGCATTATGATTCTCATTTTTGGCTAGAGTTTGTACCCAGCCAATATGCATTATTGCATCGTTTATCTATTGAACAAGCCACTACTTATGTTTTTGAACAATACAAAACCGTGTGGGGAACGTTACCTTGGTACAGTTATGATTATTGGACTGAAACCTTAGGCTTGGATATCCATCATTTACAACATGCTAATAAGCATAAGATTCAATGGCGAGAAGATACGCTTTGGTTTTTGAAGAAACTAAAAAAACTAGGTAAGAAAATTGTTATTTTAACCAATGCTCACCCAAGTGGTATTGCGTTAAAAGATCAACAAACGCAGCTGTTATCTCATGTTGATCTCGCTATTTCTAGTCATGAAATTGGCTATGAAAAAGAAAGTACATTTTTTTGGGAAGCAGTGAAGAAGCAACTGAATACAGACTTTTCACGCTCCATTTTTATTGATGATAGCGAGAAAATTTTAGTTGCTGCTCAGTCTGCCGGTGTTGAATACCTAGTAGGTATTAACAAACCAGATAGTGAAAAGCCTGCACAAGCGATGCAGAACTTTTCAACTATCACTGAATTTAAAGAGTTTTTTCACCCTCACTATCAGCTATTAAAATAGCTCTTCATCATATCCTTCTGTTGAAGAGTCACTGCTTTGATTGTAATTACTTTGCTCAGGTGCATAGTAAATAGGCACTGTGCCACTTTTAAAGTATTCAATCAGCGTTGTATGGTCAGTGACCGTCGATAGGAATCCTGTTGCCCTATCAATTCGCGCGTTAGCAATATTACCTGGTCGTTGTGGTGAAAAAGTCGGCTCTCCTGCCATGGTTTCAACCATAAATGCATTCCAGGCTGGTAAGGCTGTACTTGATCCATATTCTCCACCTGAAGATTGACTTTTTCCTAAGTTACTATTGTAAACTGTACGTCCTAGCTCACGCTTAAAATCGTCGAAACCAACCCATGAGGTGGCAACACTATTACCAACAAAACCAGAGAACCAAGCATCTTTGGAGTCATTGCTGGTACCTGTTTTCCCGCCCATATCCTGACGCTTAATTGCTTTTCCTGCTCGCGCCCCAGTGCCATTCCAACGAGTCTTATGCGCCCAGTCGCCACCACCCCAAACTGCAGTACGTAATAGCTCTCGGGTCAAAAATGCTGTTGCAGGAGAGATCGCTGAAGGTGCTACTTGCGCTTCATCGACTGCGGCAATAACACATACCTTAGCATCGCCATCTATCATTGTTTCAATAGCTAATGGATCTGTTTTCTCTGTTTGTCTTTGGTATATTTCAATGCATTCTGGACAAACAATTTTAGGTTCCGCTTGGTATAAAACAGTGCCGTATGCATCTTCAATACGTTCAATCACATAAGGTTCAACTTTGTACCCGCCATTAGCAATGATTGCAAAACCCGTAGCTAATTCTAGCGGTGTTATTGATGCTGAGCCCAGTGCTATAGAGTTACTTTTTGGCATGTCTTCTGGTTTAAACCCAAATTTAGTGAGTTGATCAATAATTTTATCAATACCTAAGTCTTGTACTAATCGAACTGATACCACATTTTTCGATTGTCCTAATGCTCGACGTAATCTAATGGGGCCTAAATAAATGTTTGGTGAGTTTTTTGGGCGCCAAGCTTCATTGCCACTCCATTCATTAATGGGGGTGTCGTTTACTAACGTCGCTAAGGTGTAGCCATTATCAAGAGCGGCAGAGTAAATAAATGGTTTGATATTAGAACCAACCTGACGCTTAGCTTGAAGCGCACGGTTAAATTTACTTTGTGTAAAACTAAAACCGCCGACTAGTGAGGTGATTGCGCCATCTTGAGGGTTTAGGGAAACAAAGGCGGCACTCACTGCTGGGTATTGTGATAGTTGCAATTGTTTGACGGAAGTCGTTTGCTTTTTATCTTTGACTTCAACATCGATCTCCCGAGTCAAAATTTGCTCTCCCACGCTGACAATATCTTTTGCTTTTTTTGGTGGATTACCCTGTCTTGAGTCGGATTTAAATGAGCGTGCCCAACTTAAGCCATCCCACTCAATGGTTGATACTTTTTTCTTATCACCTTTGATGATGACATCAATACTTTTCTCATTAACAGCAACGACTACCGCTGGTTTTAAATCAACATCGGTGGCTTCTTGTGCTAATGCTTCCTCTATCTTTTCTGCTGTCCACGGTGTTTCATCTTTAGTCCATAACACCTTAGTCGCACCACGGTAACCATGGCGCATGTCGTAATTATGCAAATTTTCTATGACAGCTTTATTTGCGGCTTGTTGTGTTTTTTTAGTGATCGTGGTGTATACATTGAAGCCCTCATTATAGCTTCGCTCTTCACCGTATAACTCAATTAATTTATTACGTGCAATTTCAGCAACGTAATGTGCTGATAGCGTAATTTCTGCACCATGGTAGCGGCTTAAGACGACTTCATCTCGTGCACTTTGATACTCTTCTTGAGTAATATAATTTTCATCTAACATACGCAGTAAAACAAGATTGCGACGTTCCGTTGCACTTTCTACTGAATAGATAGGGTTTAAACGTGAAGGTGCCTTGGGAAGGCCTGCTAATACGGCCATTTCAGAAAGCGTTAATTCTGAAACTGTTTTGCCAAAATACACTTGGGCAGCTGCACCCACACCAAATGAACGATGACCTAATGCTATCTTATTGAGATACAGCATTAAAATTTCATCTTTGGTTAATATTTGCTCTATTTGTATAGCAATGAATATTTCACGGACTTTACGCAAAATAGTTTTTTCATTGGTTAAAAAGAAGTTTCGCGCCACTTGCTGTGTGATTGTACTCGCACCCTGTTTTGCACTGCCAGATAATACATAAACACTAGCTGCACGCATGATGCCAATCGGATCCATACCAATATGTTGATAAAAACGACTATCTTCGGTAGCAATAAAGGCATTAACAAGCTGATCTGGTATCTCTTTACGTGTTAATGGGATACGTCTTTTCTCACCAAATTGAGAGATCAGTTCGCCGTCTTTACTGAGTACTTTCATTGGTACTTGCAAAGGGATTTCTTGAATACTTGTTACATCAGGTAAATCTGCTTTCAGCTGGAAGTAGATAAATGTTATTGCTGCAACACCTATAACACCCAAGAAAATAGCTACTATGAAAAGTCGCTTTATCCATTTCATCATATTCGAATCATTCCATCTATGTTGTGAGCATGTCACTTTTTTTATTTAATATTAGATATATTGGATATGTAGTATATAGTTATAAATCATGAGTTAAAGAGGGAACTGTGACTTATTCAATTTGAACGTTATCTAATTGAGACGCAAGCTCGTATTTTATTTCAATTAACTATTTTTATTAACATTTACTGCAGCAAGGAAGTTATGTTCTCTGGGTTTAAAAAATTAGGTCCGAGCGGTGTCATTGGCATTGATTTCGGCTCACATTCAATCAAAGCTATTGCACTCTCTAAGGGGCAAGGAACCTATCAAATTGATGGTGTCGCAGAAGCTGCGGTCCCAAAAGGATTGATAGTTGATAACCGCTTAGAAGATATTGATAAAGTAACCTTAATAATTAAACGTTTAAGAAAATCCTTTCCTAGCAATTATAAAAACGCAGCCATTGCAGTAATGGGTGCAGACGTTATGACAAAAGTTATAACCATGAGTTCCGATTTAAATGAATTAGATTTGGAAGCTCGTATTGAATTAGAAGCAGAAACAATTATTCCTTTTCCATTAGATGAAATCTTTATCGATTTTGAAATAATGGGGCCGAATGAAGCTGATAGGGCTTTAAATGATATTTTGGTCAGTGCGGCTCGAAAAGAGCGTGTTTTATCACAGGCACAGTGTGTTGATGAAAGTGGTTTAACCACTACTATTGTTGATGTGGCAAGTCATGCTCTTGCTCGATCCTCTGAGTTAGTTTTTACCCCAGAAGATTACAATCATGGCATTGCTGTTGTGGATATTGGCACCTCACAAATGATGTTGAGTGTTTTATATCAAGGTAATGTTATTTTTACTCGTAATAAAAATCATGGTGGTGCAGTATGCACGCAAATGATTGCTGATCGTTATACGCTTTCACTTCCGGATGCAGAAAAAGCAAAATTAGAGAATGACTTACCCGTCGACTGCCAATCTGATGTCATCGCGCCATTTGTGAGTATGACGGTCAATCACCTGCGCTTTGATTTACGTATGTTTACTAACTCTCCTAATAACGTTGCTATTACTAAGTTAATATTAACAGGGGGAGGTGTGTTAATGCCTGAGCTAGTAGAGCAGTTAAGAGCTGAATTAGATATTGAAGTTGAAGTTGCAGATCCTTATCTAGGTTTTGAATTCAAAAACAAGGCTGATAAAGGAGTGCTTACGCAATCAGGTAGCAAGTATATGATGGCGCTAGGTTTGGCATTAAGAGGAGTTATATAGTGTCAAATATAAACCTATTACCCTGGCGTGAAGAGTACAAAAAGAAGAAAAAAATAGCCTTCTTTGTATTGCTAGGTATGTGTTGTCTAGTCACATTAAGCTTATGTTATTTAGGCAAACTATATGTAGATGAGTTAATTGGAGCACAGAATTCACGTAACCAATTTTTACAGACTCAGACAATTATTTTAGATCGCCGCATTGCAGAAATTCGTAATATTAAAAAGGAAAAAGCAGAGTTAGTACGACGTATTAACTTGATTCAAGAATTGGAAGAGCGTCGTAATTTGATCACACGTTTTTTTAATACATTACCCGTAGTCACTCCCGCCGGTGTTTATGTTGATTCAGTGGCCTTTAAAGATGGTCGTATCGATGTGAAAGGGCTGACTGAGTCTAATGGCCGAGTTAGTAATATGGTCAGAAATGTTGATAATTCTGGTTGGTTAGGTGATGCATCATTACCTTCTATTGTTAGTGGTCCTGATAAACCGATTAAGCTTTATAGGTTTGCAATGAATTTTATCGTTCTGCCTGAAGAAGGATTAAAATAATGAATCTTAACGAGTTAGATTTAGAAACTATCGGTAGCTGGCCTAACCTACATAAAGCAATTACCATTTTAATCGTTTGTATTCTGTTCGTAGGCGGCTTTTATTACTATGTGATTGATGACCAACTGAAACAATTGGAGCGAGTAGAAGCAAAAGAAATTGCCCTTAAAAAAGAATTTACTGTTAAAGCGGCTATTTCTTCAAATCTTGAAGCCTATCGTGAACAAATGAAAGAGATCGAAGTGATATTAGATGGCTTAGTCAATAAGCTACCAAGTAAAAAAGAGCTAGCAAGCCTGTTAGACGATATTAGCTTTATTGGTTCTAATAATGGCCTTCAATTTAATAGTTTAAATTGGGGGGTTAAAAAACAATTAGAGCTTGCTGAAGAAGTGCCAATTAGTATTAAAGTGGTGGGTACTTATGAACAACTAGGTAAATTTTCAGCGGATATTGCAGCACTTCCTCGTATTGTGATATTGGATAACTTGCGTTTAAAACATAATGATAAAAATACTCTATTGTTAGAGATAGTTGCTAAAAGCTATCGTTATAAAGAGGAGCCTTAGTGAAAAAATTATTACCTTTGTTAATGAGCTTTTCTTTGGTTGCCTGTGTTGATGTACAAGTCGATGATCTAGAGGTATTTGTTGCTGAGAGCAAGTCTAAAGTCTATCCGTTAAATGATGACATTCCTGTGTTGAAAAAAATCGATACGCTGACTTACACTCAGGAAGAAGCTAGAAGCCCTTTTTCTCAGCCTCAAGCAGAAGTTGCTACAGAAGTCAGAAATACACCTAAAAGTTGTCCCCAACCTAACTTTGAGCGCAAGAAAGAAGCATTAGAAATGTTCTCTCTTAGCGGTATGAAAATGCGTGGGACTTTGGAGATTAATGGTCAACTGTGGGCATTAGTACAAGTTGTAGGCAATGAAATACATAGAGTTAAACCCGGATATTTTTTAGGGTTAAATCATGGCAAAGTATTAAAAGTGACCACCTCACAAATTGATCTATTAGAGTTAGCATCAGATAGCAGCGGATGTTGGCAAGAACGAATTACTCAGCTTACATTACAGTTACAATGAATTTAATCAGGGATGAAATTTAAATCATGAAATTTAGAAATATTAAACAAACAATGCTGTCATGTATTGGGGTTACATTGTTTTTGTTGTCTTCCTTTGTGGCTGCTGAGCCGCAACTCAATAAATTGGATGTCAATCCGATGTCTGATGGTAGGTTGGAACTAAAATTTGGGTTTAACGCACTGATTAATAGTTACGCAGATAAGTTGCATTATCGTCCAAATAAATTAGTCATTGATATTAAAGATGCCACTTCAGTGCTTGAGATTAACCCTGTCGAAATTAATAAAAATGGTATTAATGAGATTGAAACTAGTCGAACTTCCGATGGTCTTCGACTAGTGATTAACCTCGACGGGTTACTGCCTTATCGCATCTTCCAACAGGGCAATTATTTGACCGTTCGTTTTGGTGATGCAGTACAAAAATCGATAACAACGCAATCAGAAGCTGGTATTGCTGCTGCGATTTTACAAAATACAGGTGTTCAAACTTCACAAAATAGTGTCACTAAATCAACTAGAGAGAAGTCAGCCAGCGCATCAGTTGAAAAACCGAAGGGTTATGTTAATACCATTTCAGATATTGATTTTAAACGAGGTTCCGAAGGTCAAGGCAAACTGTTTGTTTATTTAGATAACTCCAGTGTTGCCGTTGATATTCGCCGCCGTGACCAACAGTTAATTGCCGAATTTCAAAGTACTTATATTCCTAACGAACTATTATATATAATGGATGTAGTTGATTTTTCTACAATCGTAGAAAAAGTCGAAACCTTCAGAGAAGATGGTAAAACACGTTTTGTTTTTAATATCAAAGATGAGTACAACTACCGCTACGATCAGTTGGATACATTATTTATGATTGAAGTGTCTGAAAAACCAAAAGATAAAAAAGAGACCGTGTACGAAGGAAAGGCTATTTCGCTTAACTTTCAAGATATTCCTGTGCGTACCGTATTACAGTTGATTGCTGACTTTAATGGCCTCAACTTGGTGATCACTGACTCTGTTAGCGGCAATATCACTTTACGTCTTGATGATGTTCCTTGGGAGCAAGCTTTAGACATTATCTTAAAAGTAAGAGGTTTAGGTAAGCGCATGGATGGCAATGTGCTGATGATCGCACCTGCCACTGAATTAGCTGCTAAAGAACGTGAACAACTAGAAACGAATAAACAAGTTGAAGATTTGGCCCCTTTATATTCAGAATTTATTCAAATTAATTATGCAAAAGCAGCGGATATTGCGGCTATGTTATCAGGCAATAGTGCAAGCCTGCTTTCTGAACGCGGAAATGTCAGTATTGATGCTCGTACCAATACGTTATTAATTAAAGATACAGCCTCTGTGATTGATTCAGTGAAAGAAATGGTTGAGGTATTGGATATTGCTGTGCGCCAAGTTGTTATCGAAGCGCGTATGGTTACCGTCAGTGATTCCGTAGGTGAAGATTTAGGTATTCAATGGGGAGTTTCAGCGACAAAAACAGATGACTCATCCAATAATAGCTTATCTACTTCAGGATCTATTGCTGGTATTGAAGGAGGCACAACGGGTGATGTTAATGATCGCTTAAACGTTAATCTACCTGCTTCATCGGTTGCTGGTTCAATTGCATTTCAAGTCGCTAGATTCGCAAATGGTGATATTTTAGATTTAGAGCTATCAGCATTAGAGCAAGAAAATAAAGCAGAAATCATTGCTAGCCCACGTATTACTACGTTAAATCAACAAACGGCTTATATTGAGCAGGGTACGGAAGTTCCTTATGTAGAATCGTCATCATCAGGTGCTACCTCGGTGAGTTTCAAAAAAGCGGTACTTAGCTTAGAAGTGACACCACAAATTACACCCGATAATAAACTGATCTTAGATTTGGTGATAACTCAAGATTCTATTGGCGATACTATCTCCACGGGTACAGGCGAAGTTGTTTCAATCAACACACAAGAAATCGCAACGCAGGTATTAGTTGATAATGGTGAAACCTTAGTACTGGGCGGTATTTACCAGCAACAAGTTACACATTCGACTAAGAAAGTACCTTTGTTAGGTGATATTCCTTATCTAGGTTACTTCTTCAGAAGTACCAGTCAGGATAACAGCAAGGCGGAGTTATTAATTTTTGTTACACCACGTATCGTAATGCAAACAAAATATTAATTAGATACTCAATTTTTACTATCAGCCTGAGGTTTATCTTCAGGCTTATTTTTTTATGGCTTGCAATACCTTATTAACAATTGCGATAATAAGGCACTTCTCTTTAATTTTTAAGGGGCTTCCCAGTAATCAACCACTTGAGTAAAAATTCAACATGGCAGAACAGCGTAATATATTTCTAATTGGCCCAATGGGGGCTGGTAAAAGCACAATTGGCCGTCAACTAGCACAAATGCTGCACTTAGACTTTCTTGATTCAGATAGTGAAATTGAACGTAAAACCGGCGCAGATATTGCCTGGGTATTTGACGTGGAAGGTGAAGAAGGTTTTAGAAACCGCGAGCAAGAAATGTTAGATGAACTAACTAAAAAGCATGGCATTGTTTTAGCAACAGGCGGTGGAGCGGTTATTCGTCAAGAAAACAGAACTCACCTATCTGCTCGTGGCATTGTCGTTTATTTAAAAACAAGTGTGCAAAAACAGTTAGCAAGAACGTTAAAAGATAAACGTAGACCTCTTTTACAAACAGATGATCCTCAATCAGTTCTAGAAACATTGGCAGAAAATCGCAACGCACTGTATGAAGAAGCTGCAGATTATGTTATTGAAACTGACGAGCAAAGTGCAAAAGTTGTTGCAAGTCAAATCATCGCTTTATTGGATTTTTAATGGAAAAATTACTCGTTGATCTAGGTGATCGTAGTTACCCTATCTCTATTGGGCCAGACTTATTAGCAGATACTTCATTGTTTAGTGGCGCTATTAGCGGCAAAAAGGTCATGATTGTGACTAATGATGTGGTTGCTCCGCTTTATTTAGAAGCGTGTAAAAACACATTAAAAGATTATCAAATAGATGAAGTCATTTTACCTGATGGCGAGCAATATAAAAATTTAAGCACATTTGAGACGATATTAAGTGAGCTGTTAGCAAAAAAACATGCCAGAGATACCACTATTATTGCATTAGGTGGCGGTGTTATTGGAGATATGGCAGGTTTTGCTGCTGCATGTTATCAGCGCGGTATTGCTTTTATACAAATACCAACCACTTTGTTATCACAAGTTGATTCTTCCGTGGGCGGTAAAACAGCTGTTAATCATCCTCTAGGTAAAAATATGATTGGGGCTTTCTATCAGCCACAAGCTGTTGTTATTGATATTGAATGCTTAAAAACATTACCTGCGCGTGAGTTTGCCGCGGGCATGGCCGAAGTGATTAAATATGGCATTATTTACGATCAAGATTTCTTTATTTGGTTAGAAAACAATATTGAAGCGATCAAGTCACTTGATGCAACAGCTATCACTTATATGATTAAACGTTGTTGTGCTATTAAAGCTGAAGTAGTGGCTTTAGATGAAAAAGAACATGGTATTCGAGCGCTATTAAATCTTGGTCACACCTTTGGTCATGCTATTGAAGCTGAGCAAGGTTATGGCAATTGGTTACATGGTGAAGCCGTGGCTGTGGGAATGGTATTAGCTGCTGAAACATCCTATGTATTAGGTTTAATTGAACATACAGAAGTAGAACAAATTATTGATCTTATTGAAGCCTTTGATTTGCCATTAGCTGCACCACCTGAAATGCAATATCAACATTTTGCAGAGCATATGCAATTAGATAAAAAAGTGCTTAACGGACAATTACGTTTAGTACTGCCGACATCAATCGGTACCAGTGCATTATTTGATAATGTGAGTGATGTTGTTCTTCGTGACGTTATAGAATCATAATCAATCATGGTCGAAAGGACATTAATTCCGCTCCCTTCTCAGTTGCAGCTGATAGAAAGGCTGCAACACCTTATCTACTTATCTTCTTCTCTTATCTTTGTGTCTGGTGAAGCAGGCGCTGGGAAAAGTACACTGACAGAAAACTTATCCAATACATTATCTGCTGATTTACAACAGGTTTATGTTTCATTGGTTAATGAACCAACAGCCGCTAAGTTGCGTCAGCAAATAATCGCTCAACTATTTGATAAAGCGTTATTCAATGCAGAAGATAAGTTGTTGGATAGTATTTTACGCCTACAACAGGCTGAAAACCGTCCTCTTAATCGACTCATTATTATCGATAATGCTGAACATTTGCCCGCTGATTTTATCGCCGAATTATGCGAGTTATTTTCAGATAGCAGTCTTGCGCAAGACAATACACTTAATGTCCTGTTACTCACTGATCAAGCAGCCACCGAACAGTATTTAAACTATATAGATACCCATCTTGCGAGTCGAACTAAAGATTTTTTAAACCACGTTGAATTAACACTACCAGTACTTAACACACAGGAAGCGAATGCATTATTACAGCATAACTTTCAACAAGTTGACTATCATGCAAAACTTCAACATCAAGATGCACTAAATAAACAACTTAAGTTATGTCATGGTAACCCACAAAAAATAATTAAACTGGCCGATGATTTAAGCCAAGGGTTATTGAAGCCTATTACTACTTCATGGGTTCAAACACGATTACCTGCTCTTGCCTTGATGCTTGTTTTAGTTGCTATTGTGAGTGCTTTTGCAGTTTACCTATACCCCAAATTTATTCCCAATAAATCACGCTTAGAAGCTGCAAATGCAGAGGCGCCTATTGATAGCACTTATACTGCCTTAGAAGAGATTAATGAAGTAGAGGGGATGCCCGAAGAGCACAATAGCATCGAAGTGAATGCTGTAGAAGGTAGTGAAGAAGACAGTGAAGGCTTAAAACGTAACGCCTCTGCTACTCCAACGGCGCTAAATAAAGGACCGGAAAAGCTAGCCGCTTCATGGGCAGATCTTGATCTTGACGTTATCGACAACCAAAGCCTAGTCGGTTTATCTGATGCGACAGAGAAGCGAGTGGTGATATCTGGACAGCAACTATTAGAATTATCCGTTGCGATTGAAGCAAAAGATGTTGATGCAAATGAACAAGCGTTGCTTGAGGATGATTCGATTGATCCCTTAACTAGCAGTGAAGTATCTACTGATAAAGTGAATCAAACAGAGCATGAACAGCAAGTCCCTTTATTGTTAAGGCTCCCGGTTGATAACGAAAATAATTTATTTGAAAATGAAATGGTTGCAGATAATTTAAATGACTCAAAGAGTCTATTAAATAGTGAACAATCTGCAACGACAATACAAGAAACACCATTAGACAAACAAGATACTATCGAAACAGCCTCAGATGCTAGCAACCAAGCTCTAGGCAGTGGTAATGAGCTTAATAATAAAGTACAGCCGTTAAGTGTTGCAGAGAAATTACCAGTGAATATTAATAATGCGCTAGTAGAAACCACAATTCAACAAGTCAATAATGCAAATACAAGTGTTAAGCAAGATAGCTTGTTTACCGACTCAGAGACTCTGTTTGCAAAGAATGCGAGCCATTACACGTTACAACTTTCAGGTATGGCTTCTCGTGAATATTTAATTGAATTTCAAAAAGAATATCGTTCATCGTTGGAAAATATATATATCTATCAAACAGTTCGTCAGGCAAAACCTTGGTATGTCATTATTTATGGTGATTATGACTCAGTAAAGTCTGCCCAATTAGCAGCTAAAAACTTACCCAATGCATTTAGAAATAGGTCTTCTTGGGTTAAAAAATGGCAAGTAGTACATAATGATTTGCGGTTAAATAATGAATAAAAAAAATAGAGCCTTTTTAAAATGGGCTGGTGGTAAATACACATTAACGGAGCAAATCAATGCTCGCTTACCTGCTGCAAAGCGTTTAATTGAGCCTTTTGTTGGTGCCGGTTCTGTATTTTTAAACAGTGATTATGATGAATATGTTCTCAATGATATCAACCCTGATCTTATTGAAATGTATAAAATTATTAAGCGTAAACCCAAGCAGTTTATTCGTGATGCAAAAATCTATTTTCAGCCTGAATATAATCAAGAGGCTGTGTATTACCAATTACGAGATAAATTTAACGGCAGTCAGGATGTATATCTACGTTCATTATTATTCTTATACATGAATCGTCATGGTTATAATGGTTTGTGTCGTTATAATAAAAGCGGCGGTTTTAATGTACCTTTTGGACGCTATAAACAACCTTATTTTCCAGAGGCTGAGTTATTGTTTTTTGCTGAAAAAGCAAAAAAAGCCACGTTTACCTGCAAACCTTATCAAAAACTCTTTTTGTATTTACGTGATAGTGACGTACTGTATTGTGATCCTCCCTATGTACCTTTAAGTAAAAGTGCTTCTTTTACTAGTTATGCAACACAAGGTTTTAGCTTAGATGATCAAGCCCAACTAGCAAAATTGGCGAGGGAAAGTAAAGCTGCAGTATTATTGAGTAATCATGATACGACGCTAACGCAAGAGTTATACAGAGAGGCTGATTGTGACAAAATTTTTGTATCGCGAACGATCAGTAGCAAGTCTACGGATCGTAAACCTGTTGCAGAGTTATTTGCCTTTTTTCCCGCTAAAAAAGGATCCTAGAGACAAACTTCAAAAATAACTTATTTAGTCGCCACATCACAAATAAAAATTAGTGTGTTAGAGCCGCCTTAGGTAGAATAATGCACTCATTATTTAGCTCATTTCTATTTAGGGAAGCACTACCATGACTGATTATTTAATTGCACCTTCAATTTTATCTGCAGACTTTGCGCGTTTAGGTGATGACGTTCAAAAAGTACTTGATGATGGTGCAGATGTTGTGCATTTTGACGTAATGGATAATCATTACGTACCCAACTTAACGATCGGTCCGATGGTATGTAAAGCACTACGTGACTATGGTATCACTGCACCCATTGATGTTCACCTAATGGTTGAACCAGTAGACAGCATGATTGTTCAGTTTGCAGAAGCAGGTGCCTCTATTATCACTTTCCACCCTGAAGCATCAAAACATGTTGATCGCTCATTACAATTAATTAAAGACCATGGTTGTAAAGCGGGTTTAGTGTTAAATCCTGCCACTTCACTAGAACAATTAACCCATGTTATAGATAAGTTAGATGTTGTTCTTCTAATGTCAGTAAACCCTGGTTTTGGTGGGCAATCATTTATTCCTCATACACTTGAAAAATTACGCCAAGTAAGAAAATTGATCGATCAAAGTGGCCGTGATATTCGCTTACAGGTAGATGGCGGCGTTAAAACTGACAATATTAAAGAGATCGCAGAAGCGGGCGCTGATATGTTTGTTGCCGGTTCAGCTATTTTTAACCAGCCTGATTATAAAGCAGTGATTGACGAAATGCGTGAGCAATTAGCACAAGCAAAATAGTGAAATATTATTATGCCTAAATTAACTGATATTAAACTAATTTGTTTTGATCTGGATGGCACACTCGTGAACAGTGTGCCGGATTTGCGTTTAGCATTAAATGCGATGCTAGATGACTTGGCTTTGCCTCATGTTAATGATCTATTGGTTAAAATCTGGGTTGGTGATGGTATTCCTAAAATGGTCGAGCGTAGCTTGCTACATGTACAGGGTAAAGCAAGCTCTGAAGCTGAATTAACTCAAGCAGTCTCTATATTTGAAGGGTATTACCAGCAATTTTTAAATACCGAATCTGGATTATACCCTGCGGTTAGAAGTACTTTATTTTCACTCCAAGATAAAGGCTACAAAATTGCGTTAATCACCAACAAGGCGGAGCAATTTTTACCGAAATTACTAGCTTATTTTGGTATTAATCGTTGCTTTGATTTACTACTGGGTGGTGATACCTTGAGTAAAAATAAACCTGATCCAATGCAAGTAAATCATGCCTGTGAATATTTTAATGTCGCATTATCTCAAGCGGTGATGGTGGGTGATTCGCGTAATGATATTTTAGCTGGGCAAAATGCAAAGATAAAAACAATCGCACTAACATACGGTTATAACTATGGTGAACCCATCGCAGATATTAACCCTGATTATATTATTAATCATTTCGATGAATTATTAACATTACTATAAACGTAATGAAGGAAATTAAAGATGACTAAACCAGTTGTATTAAGTGGCTGTCAGCCTTCAGGTGGCTTAACTATTGGCAACTATATGGGCGCCCTACGTCAATGGGTTGCTATGCAAGAGACGCATGATTGCTTATTTTGTCTTGTTGATTTGCATGCCATCACTGTACGTCAAGATCCTAAAGCATTGCGTAGTGCTATCTATGATGGATTAGCAATGTATCAAGCAGTGGGTATTGATCCACAAAAAAGCACTATGTTTATTCAGTCACAAGTGCCAGAGCATGCAGAGCTTGCATGGATTTTGAACTGCTATACACAAATGGGTGAATTGAATCGTATGACGCAATTCAAAGAAAAATCACAGCGAAATGTTAGTAATATTACTGCCGGATTATTCTCCTATCCAGTATTAATGGCTGCGGATATTCTTTTATATGGTCCACAAAGTGTACCTGTAGGCAGTGATCAAAAACAACATCTTGAGCTTGCTCGGGATATTGCTTCACGTTTTAATAATGCTTATGGCGATACGTTTGTTGTGCCTGAACCTGCGATTCCAGAGCATGGTGCGCGCATTATGAGTTTACAAGAACCGACCAAAAAAATGTCTAAGTCCGATGACAATGAGAAGAACTTTATTGCATTATTAGAAGATCCGAAAAAGATCATGAAAAAAATAAAAAGTGCAGCGACAGACTCAGATGACAAAGCGCGTATTTATTTTGATACAGTTGAAAAACCTGGCGTGTCTAACCTATTGACCTTACTTTCATGCTCTACGGGTAAAAGCATCGAAAGCTTGATCCCAGAGTATGAAGATAAAATGTATGGGCATTTAAAATCTGATACCGCAGATGCTGTTGTGACATTACTTGAGCCAATTCAATCACGTTTTAAAGCATTACGTGCAGATGAGCAGGCATTACAAGCAATGGCAAGAGTAGGCGCTGAAAAGGCACGTCAACGTGCTGCAGAGACACTTGCAAAAGTTTATGACAAAGTGGGTTTCTTACCAAAATAAGTCGCTAATGTTTGTCTCTTGATTGCTAATGATTATAAAAGGCTGATTTTGAATCAGCCTTTTTGCTTTCAGTTGTTCAGCAGTAGTAACTTAAAGTGAGGGGTGACCTAAGCCTTTACCTGCATCCTTTTTATTGATCAGTTCAATCATATAACCGTCTGGGTCTTTTACGAATGCAATCACTGTGGTGCCGCCTTTTACTGGGCCCGGCTCACGAGTGATCACGCCGCCTAAACTTTTTATTTTTTCACAAGTTTGGTAAATATCATCAGTTTCGATTGCAATATGTCCGTAAGCATTGCCTAAGTCATAGCTCTCTGTTCCCCAGTTGTAAGTTAGCTCTATCACCGTTGTATTAAGCTCATCACCGTAACCTAAAAAAGCAAGAGTATATTTATACTCAGCATTTTCGGATTGACGTAATAGTTTCATATCTAATACTTGTTGATAGAAATCCAATGACTTTTGTAAATCACCTACACGTAACATAGTGTGTAATAAACGCATAATCTATTTCCTTTTCATAAAATAAAAACAAAAAAAGCGAATATCAATTCGCTTTTTTTATTGAAAGAGCAGTTTAATTAGTTGATTAATATAAATCTTTAATTAAAAACTTAACCGTTGAAGCGATTTCATCATCGCTACAGTCGCTACAAGTACCTCGAGCTGGCATAGCATTAAATCCTTGTATTGCATGGGTAATTAAAGTTTCTTCACCCTGTGCAACACGAGGCTGCCACGCATCAGCATTACCTTTGATAGGTGCGCCAGCGGCTCCAGTAGCATGACATGCTACACAATATGTATTGTAAATTTTCTCACCTGATCGAGGACCTGCTGGTTCACTTGAATCGTTACCTGCACTTGCAGTTTCAATTTCACCATCAATATAAACATCACCAATCGGGGCGATACGATTCGCAATCGCTTCTTCAGATAGATCTTGTGTAAAGCTTGGTGCACTAAATAGGCTTAATGAAAGCGCAATAAATAGGCTAAGACGTTTAATAAGGATCACGTGAACTCCTGTAAATGTTAATAAAAACTAATATTCAAGTTAGCTTGTTGTTAAAGTATTAATTATAACGAGATTGCCATTAACTACCAATCTCTTTATGGATATTATTGTTTCCAGTTCACTATTTTCTTTTCTTTACCTGTCAGTAGCCTTCTAATATTACTGATATGACTCACAATAATTAAACACGACAACATTAGAACAGGTAATGTGAACTCTGGTTTAATATAATTGACAAAGACTGGAGCAGCAATAGCAGTAATGATTGCTGCCAATGAAGCGTAGCCACTCATAGCAATGACTGATAACCAAGTAATTAAAGTTAATCCAGTCATGTCCATACCTAAGGGTAATAATATGCCTAATCCTGTTGCAACCCCTTTTCCCCCTTTAAAATCAAAATAAGGTGGAAAAATATGTCCTAAACAAGTCGCAATACCAATAAAACCAATAGCAAAAGGTGGGATACCAAGGTAATAAGCAAAATAAACAGGGAAAGCACCTTTTAAAAGATCGAAAATAAACACTAAACTGGCTGCTTGCGCACTGTGAAGGCGAAGGATGTTAGTTGCACCAGGATTTTTGGAGCCTTGTGAGCGAGGATCTGGCCAACCTTTTATTTTACATAATAAAATTGCGCCGTTTAGCCCGCCAATAAAATAAGCAGATATGCTAAAAATAAGTGTAGCCAGTATAATCATGGTACTTATTTAATCCCAATCAGGTAAAATGTGGCGCATCATAATATATATCAAGATAAAAATTTGACCATCTTATTATAATATTCAATATAACGTGTCGAGTTTACGCGTTAAGCACTACAAAAAAAAGTATCAGCGACTAAAAAATAGACACATCATGGGGTTTAAAATGGATATTGTTTTTATTAAGCAGCTACAAGTGATTAGTACAATTGGCGTGTATGGCTGGGAAAAATCGGTTCAACAAAAATTGTATTTTGATTTAGAAATGGCTTTCGATAATCGCCCAGCTGCCGACAGCGATGATATTAATCTAGCCCTAAATTATTTTAGTGTCTCAGAGTGCGTTAATAAGTTTGCCCAGCAAAATCAGTTTGAATTAATTGAAACAATGGCTGAGCGTGTTGCCGCCTTGATTATGCAAGAGTTTTCGGTGCCATGGATTAAATTAACATTACATAAACCTGGTGCATTAGCGAATGCACAAAGTTTAGGTGTGCAAATAGAGCGTGGCAGTAAGTAATGGCGCATATTTTTATTGGTATCGGTTCAAGTATTGATCGTGATGAAAATATTCGTCAAGGTGTCTTGCTGTTGAAAACACACTTTCCAGATCTTCAGTTATCTCGAGTATTTGAAAGTGAAGCCGTTGGCTTTGACGGTGGTAATTTTTATAATTTAGTCGCTGAATTTAATAGTGAGTTATCTGTCCAAGCGGTAATTGCGATATTAAAAGCAATAGAAATACAGTTAGGGCGGCCACTAAAAGCGATTAAATATGCACCAAGGACCTTAGATTTAGACTTATTATTATATGATCAAAAGGTTGACGCGAGTTATGATCTTCCGCGGGCTGAAATTACTAAAAATGCATTTGTATTGCAGCCTTTAGCGGAATTAGCCCCAACTTTACAGCATCCTATATTAGCGATTAGTTATCAACAACTTTGGGCAGAGTACCCTAAACATATGCAAAAATTATGGGAAGTAGTTAGGCCTATTTTCTAACAATAAAGCCATTACTATTTTATTAAACGAGAACACAATGAGTACTTTAGAAGTTGTAGTATTAGCCTTGATACAAGGTTTAACTGAGTTTTTACCTATTTCTAGCTCTGCCCACTTAATTTTACCGTCGGTATTATTTGGCTGGCAAGACCAAGGCTTAGCCTTTGATTTAGTATTAAATATAGGCACCTTAGCGGCTGTTCTTATTTATTTTTACCGTGAAGTGGTCAATATGTCTGTTGCTTGGGTTGATTCAGTTAAGAATAAAAATCATAGTCAAGACAGTAAATTGGCATGGTGGATTATTCTCGCTACTATTCCTGCTGCTGCGATTGGTTTTTTTGGCAAAGATTATGTTGAATTGTATTTACGTAGTGGTTATGTGATTGCAGTGACGACCATCTTATTTGGTTTATTATTATGGTGGGCGGATAGCAAAGCAAAACAAGTAAAAACAGAGTATCAAACGGGATTAAAAGGGGCTATTTTCTTAGGTTTTGCACAAGCATTAGCGCTTATTCCTGGGACGTCTCGCTCAGGTATTACGATAACGGCCGCTTTAATGCTTGGTTTAACACGTAATGCTGCAGCACGTTTTTCCTTTTTAATGTCAATTCCAATTATTGCTATGGCATCAGGCTATGACTTATTAAAGTTTATTTTATCGGACGAGTATGTTGATTGGCCGTCGTTATTGTTAGGTGCAGGTGTTTCATTTATCAGTGCTATTTTATGCATTCATGTTTTCTTAATACTGCTGAATAAGGTCGGTATGCTGCCTTTTGTTATCTATCGTTTATTATTAGGCGCCGCTTTATTTTATCTATTAGCATGATTTTTAATAAAGGTCGATTTTTGCTCACTGTTTACTTTTACTAAACCCTGACTAAAGAGAGCGTTATCTGCTTCTTTAGTCAGGTTTACTTAACGTGAATGCTGCTCTTTGAATGCTTGCACTTGCTGAATACGCTGTTCATTTAGTTTGTGTCTGATTTCCACACCTTGAAAACCTGCTTTGACAATCGCTCGGATATCAACCTTTAAAGCTTGTTGAAATGCTTGCCACATATAATCGGCTGTTGGATAAGGCAATAACTCAAAACCGGTACGTCCTTTTGAGTCTGCAACACAACATTGCAACATTTGTTGGAAGCGTTCAGGTTTACGCCATGCATCACATTTATCCATGATCCCCACCATGGTGCTTGCTCTTAATTCAAAAGCACTGTGGATATTAGTATGGTGTTCGCTAACTAACAGTGCTAAATCTCGACAATCATTAGGTACCTTTAAGCGCTTACAGAACTTTTTAATCACTGATAACCCTTTCATTCCATGGCCTTTATGGCTTGGCCATTCACTCTCAGGAGTTAATGCTTTGCCTAAATCATGTACTAAACAAGCAAACCGAAAGGCGACAGAATCAGAGAGTAAAGCCGCTTGCTCCACCACCATTAAGGTATGAATTCCGGTATCTATCTCTGGGTGCCAGCGTTTAGGGGCGGGTACACCATATAAGTTATCAACTTCGGGGAATAGTGCCGCTAAAGCACCACAATCTCGTAACACTTGAAAATATGTTTGTGGGCTATCGGTTTGTAAGGCTTTTTCTGTTTCAGTCCAAATTCGCTCTGGGCTTAAGCTCTGTAGCTCACCACTTTTAGCAATATTAGCCATTAGTTGCTGTGTTTCTTCTGCGATGCTAAAACCAAGTTTAGCGAAACGTGCTGCGAAGCGAGCCACCCGTAAAACTCTTAAGGGATCTTCACTAAATGCAGGGCTGATATGACGTAATGTTTTCTTCTCTAAATCTTGTTGGCCCCCATAGGGGTCAATTAATTTTTGATCTGCAGATTGAGCTATTGCATTGATGGTGAGATCGCGTCGTGCGAGATCATCTTCTAAACTGACATCTTGACCCGCGTAGCAGCTAAAGCCTGTATAACCAATCCCTTGCTTGCGCTCTGTTCTTGCCAGTGCATATTCTTCTCCTGTTTTAGGATGTAAAAATACTGGGAAGTCTTTGCCTACTTGATTGAAGCCCTGTGTTAGCATGTGCTCTGGGGTACTATTAATTACCACGAAGTCACGGTCTTTAACTTCGAGCCCTAATAGTTGATCTCTAACTGCGCCGCCAACTAAAAATACACGCATAGTTTCCCCCTTAATGAATTATTTGGTTATTATACTGAAACTATCTGAAGATGCAGAAACTTGTCATTGTGTTTCTAAAATAATAGCAGGTATCTCGCTGAATATTAGTTATAACTCTTGTTAAGCTTGAGTAATGTCGAAGTAGTAATTTGTTTCTAAAATGTTTCACCAATAAATCGTTTATGATATTCATTAAGGCAAGCTGGTTCTCTGATCCTGATCCAATAGGCTCAACACATTGTTTAAGGTTTAAAATGTATCAAGAATTTTTTTCGTTAAAAGAACAACCATTTTCAATTTCTCCCGATCCCGACTTTTTATTTTTAAGTGATCGCCATAAAGAAGCGCTTGCACACTTAATGTATGGCTTACAGGGCAATGGTGGTTTTGTTTTATTAACAGGAGAAGTCGGTACAGGTAAAACTACGGTATGCCGAGCACTGTTAGAGGATATGCCAGCAGAAACGGATATCGCTTTCATCCTGAACCCAGCACAAACAGAAGTTGAGTTATTAGCGACTATTTGTGATCAACTCAATATTGAATATGAACAGAGTAGAGCGAGTTTAAAAACTTTATTTGATGCGATCAGTGGTTGGATGTTGAACAATTTAGAGAAAGGACGTAGTGCAATTGTGCTAATTGATGAAGCGCAACATTTAAGTTTTTCAGTGCTAGAGCAATTAAGGTTGTTAACTAATATTGAGTCCAACAATAAAAAACCATTACAAGTTATTTTGATTGGACAGACGGAGCTACAACAAAAACTTAAAGAAAATAAATTACGCCAATTGGCACAACGTATTACTGCACGTTATCATCTATTGCCACTGACTTTGCAAGAAAGTGAATATTATATACAACATCGCCTCAACGTAGCGGGGGCAAGCTATCCTATTTTTGAAACTCGATTATTAAAGCGTATATTTAAATATAGCCGAGGTATCCCACGTTTAATTAATCTTATTTGCGATCGAAGTATGCTCTGTGCATATAGCCAAAGTTCGCCTAAAGTAACGGCTAAAATGATCGATTTAGCGGTAAAAGAAATTGATTTGAGTCTAGACGATGGTCATGCAACTGAATCCGTTAAGCTGTTTTGGCGGTTTGTTTTATTATTACTGTTAACGGGGTTCACAGTCTGGCAAGCACCCAAAATATATCACCATTTTAATCAACCTCAACAAGCCATTGAAACTCTTAGGGAGCTTAGTTTTTCTGACTCATCTGCACCGGTCTCTACATCAACATCAATACAAGTAGCAGAAGTTAAAGCAGAACAGCTGCAAACAGAATCAGAAGTTAATGAAGTGGGTCTTTTACCTTCTACAATGACAGAAAGTATAAACTCAGAAAGTGATATTTATACCTGGTTCGATAGTTATCCTGAATTAGACTTAAGCCAGGGTTACTTTGCAAACGCGCTGCAAACCTTATATGCAGTTTGGGGTTATCAAGTTGATTTGGCGGATGCAACCTGTGAACAGGGGGAGGTTGCTTCATTGTTATGTTTTTCTGATAATACTTCGTTACAAAAACTACAGCAGTTAAATTATCCTGCGGTGGTTAAGCTGGCTAGCGATCAAGATGTTGTATATGCAGTGCTTTATAAAACCCAGCAGCAAGGTAAAGCGCAATATGACGTGTTAATAGGTAAGCAAAAAATATCTGTATCCGAAGAATGGTTAGAAGGGTATTGGAATGGTGGCCTGACTTTATTATGGAGAACTCCCTTTGATATTAGTAAGCCTCTAAAATTCGGTGAAAAAAGCCAGCGAGTTGTTTGGTTAAGCACACAATTAAATAACTTGTATGGTCTGAAAACGACTAATAAACAACGCTTTGATTGGAAGCTTAAGGAACAAGTAATTGAATTTCAAAATGATAATGGGTTAGTTGCTGACGGCATTGTAGGACGACGTACCTTGATGTTCTTAGTGCAACAAACAGAACCTAATATTCCATCGTTGTTATAGGATCATTATGTCTACGATATTAAAAGCTTTAGAAAAAAATAAGCATCATCCACAGACGCTATTGATAGATAAATCAGCAGATAAAAATTGGAAATTAGTGGTGGCAGCCGCTTTATTGATAATCGTGTTGTTATTAGTGCTGGTTTTGTATTTATTATTTAAACCAGTAGAGAGTGTGACAGCAAATACTAATCGTGTAACCATCACTGCAAGCCCTACACAAACATCTAGCGTTCAAGTGGCACCTGTTATATTACAACAGCCAAAATGGATAAGAGAGCCTATTCATGAGGTTAGTGAAATTGATTTCAAAACTAAACCTTTACCCAAATTACAGAAAAAATCGCTAGTTACGAGTACACAAACTTTTATTTCTGCAGAAAAAAACACACAGAATGATAAATTAGAACTTACCACAACAAAAAGTGATGAAGTTGAAAATAGTCTTGCGCTAGCCGATGTGCCCAGTGATTTACAGCAACGTTTCGCGTTAGCTGTTGAACTTGAGCAAGGCCAACAATCAGTGCCGAGCCAAGTTGTTAATGATCAACCAGTTGTAGAATCTGACATTACAAAAATGCCTGCACAATTCCAATATCAAGTCCCTGTGATGAGCTATGACTCTCATGTTTATTCAACTAAAGCTAGTGATCGTTGGATCCGTATTAATGGTGTGGATATGCGAGTTGGTGATTATGTTGGAGCAGTTGAATTGGTAGAAATAATGCCTCAACAGAGTGTCTTTCGTTTAGGAAAACAGCGTTTTACTCTGGAGTCATTAAAGGATTGGAAAGGTTAAGTTGATTTCTTTGCCGTGCGCAGTATTGGTCACCTAATAAATAAAGTAGGTATAAAAAATCAAAAAGGGTTTGAGAAGCATTGTAGTAACTTTTAAACACTACCTTTTTACAGTCGTTAGCTTTTATTATATGGCTTGTTAGGCGCAACACGCTTACTCTTTGAACTTTTAAGAGTAAGCGTGATTATTACTAGCTATCGATTGCCAATTACCAACTATCAGTGCGTTTTTTACGGCGTGGTAAAAAAGGAATAATTAAGCCAATCAATAAACCAAAGAATAAAACACTACCGCCGTACATCAACCATTCCATCTTAATGCGTTCATCTTTAGTCGATTGTAATAAATCTAACTCCATATTACGTTCTTCTAAATCAGCAATGGTATCGCGTAATGCTCTTTTTTCACTATCAAGCTGAGCGATTAAACTATCTTTATCGATAATCGCTTGCTCACTTTCTGTTAATGCTTGTTTATTATCATCGTTAATCGTTTTTAACTTGTCTTGGCTTTCTTGATATTTCTTTTGTAGCTCAGGTAATAAGGATTTTGCTGGTGGCTGCTCTTGAATCTCATCTGATTTTACCCAACCGACCCTGCCAGTCGGAGATTTGACTTGCATGAATTTTGTTTTGCTATTGTATTTTAAAGTACTGACAGCTGTGCCGACTTCGATCGTACCGATAATGCGGTACTCAAGACTAGGACCTGAATGCATATAAATCGAAAGATTATCACTGACATATTGTGTGGCTGCAAAGCTGCTTGAAGAGAACAGCAAACATAAGAAAAACTTAATTGATTTCAAAAGAAATACCTTTTTAGCAAATAAATTGAGTGGTCATTCTAAAAGTTATTAAAGCTCAGTAAAAGTAAAAAGAGAACCTAAGCTCTCTTTTTTCGATCAATACATGACTTAATGAGCGTTTATCAAGAAAAAACACTCTTTAAGATGTAGAAAAATACAATTGATAAACCGGCGCCGATAGGCAATGTAACTATCCAAGAGATAACAATATTACGCACAACACCTAAGTTTAATGCCGCGATACCACGTGCCATGCCTACACCCAATACAGCACCAACTAAAGTTTGCGTAGTAGAAATAGGTAAACCGGTACCCGATGCAATTACAACCGTTGAGGCAGCGGCTAATTCGGCGGCAAAACCTCGGCTAGGTGTTAAATGTGTAATACCATTACCTATGGTCGCCATCACGCGTTTACCAAAGATAGCAAGGCCTAATACAATACCTACACCACCTAGTGGTAAAATCCACCATGCAAGTTCTGCTTTTGCAGCAATTTGACCATTATGCTCAACGATACTGACAACCGCTGCAAGCGGTCCAATAGCATTTGCAACATCATTTGAGCCATGTGCAAATGCCATTGCACATGCCGTTACAATCATTAATACTGCAAATATCTTTTCAACATTCGCAAAGTGCATATGTTTATCAGCTTGTGGATCAATTTTAACGCGATTAACGAAGAATTTACCTGTTATTGCCACAAGCAAACCAATGATCACCGCAGAAGCGATGGCTTCCATGGTACTAACATGTAAGCCCACATGTTTAAGGCCCTTAGTTATCGTCACTAATGACAAGATAAAACCAGCTAAAAACATATAAAAAGGCACAAAACGTTTTGCATTAGCAATAGGATCTTTGGTATTAAATATTAGCTTTTGCGAACTCATAAAAATGAAATAAGCAATAATCCCTGAAATTAGCGGAGTGATTATCCAACTACCGATAATACCGACTACTTTACTCCAAGTGACACTATCAACACCGACACCAACAGCAGAGAAACCAACGATAGCACCAACGATAGAATGCGTTGTTGATACTGGCCAGCCGAAGTAAGAGGCTATAATTAGCCATAAGCCTGCGGCTAATAGTGCTGCAGTCATACCAAATACGAGCAACTCGGGTTGGTCAATAAAGTAAGCGACATCAATAATCCCTTTACGGATCGTAGAGGTTACTTCTCCACCTGCTAAGTAAGCACCAGCAAATTCAAAAATCATTGCAATGATAATTGCTTGTTTAATGGTTAACGCTTTTGAACCAACAGAGGTTCCCATTGCATTAGCAACATCATTTGCACCGATGCCCCAAGCCATTAAAAAGCCTACTGCACCAGCAAATATAACTAACATGCTGCCGTATGTGTTTAAAATTTCCATAAAAAGTCCTTAGAGCTACGATCTAGCTAGAATAAGTTCTAACTGGGTGCCGATTAATTCTGAGTGATCGGCTAGACTACCTACCCATTCGAGAATCTTATACAAAAACATGACATCTACAGGTTTGTAATTATCTTCAATGGCTAATAAGTTACGACGAAGTTTGATTTGCAATGAGTCTGTATCATCTTCAATCGTTTCAAGTACTTCTATCATTTTAGTAACGATATCTACTTCACGACCTTTAAAGCCCGTTTCAAGCAATTCATCTAGCTCATTAATTGCATTTTTTGCTTGCTGTATAGCATCTAGGCTGCGTTGTACATAAGCCATAAAATCAACGAAGATTTCATTAGGGATTTGTAATTGGCGCCCAAAAGTACGCCCAGCAATGTCTTTTGCTGTATTAGCAATTTTATCTTGGCGATTAACTAGCTCTAATAAATCAGCGCGGTCAATAGGCATAAACAAACCTTTTGGCAGCGTTAAGCGTAATTCACGTTTTAGCTCATCGGCTTGTTTCTCATATTGAGATATTTGCTTTCTCACAACTTCTGCTTCTACCCAATCATTTTTTGAACATGCTTCAAAAAATGGAAGTAGCAATTCGCTACAAGTCGCAACTTTGTCCATGTGTAATTGGATCGGTTTGATTGGAGATTTTGCAAACACTCCAAATATCGAATTAACTGGCATGATTCACCTTAATTTTTGATGGTTTGGTAACCACATAATGATCAAATAGAACATCTAATATGCGGCGCATGTTAACTTTCTTTTGCACACAATAGAACATCAATTTAGTATAATTGAGGAAATTTTACGATTAAAAATGATCTTGGTTATTAAATGAAGGGCTATTTTAGGTATAAATTATGGAAACAGAGATAGAAATTAAGTTCTTTTTTAATGCGCATTTTGCCGATGAACTATTGGCTAAAATAAGCCAATACAAAGTCATTTCTCATAAAAACCAAATGCTATATAACGTTTATTTTGAGACTCCTCTGCGTGCGCTAAGAACCATGGATATGGGATTAAGAGTACGTCGAATTGATGACCAATGTACGCAAACGATTAAAACCTCTGGTCGAGTGATAGGGGGCTTGCATCAACGACCTGAATACAATGAACCGATAGAAGGGTTGCAACCAGAGCTGTCCCGATTTAACAGTAAAATTTGGCCAGAAGATTGTAATATAAATCAATTACAATCACAGTTATCTCCTTTATTTAGTACTGATTTCAATCGTTTACATTGGTTGTTGGAAATGCCTGATGGGACGTTAATTGAAGTCGCTTATGATTGTGGGAAAATTATTGCTACGCAAGGCGAAGCTGATATTTGTGAAATTGAATTAGAATTAGTGAAAGGTGATGAATCTAAATTATTTGTTTTAGCACAAGATATTGCCTCATTACCGCAAGTACGTTTAGGCAATGTAAGTAAAGCTCAGCGTGGATATATGCTCACAGAAGGGGTTGATTTTATCGTTAAACCAATCGACTTTTCTACTTTAAATCATGATATGAATTTACAAGAAGCGATGTCAGTAAATTTTCAACATGGTTTAAAACATTTGCAGTATCATGAAAATTGCTACCTTGAAGGAGGTGATTTTAGCGCCTTAGTGGAGTTGCAAAAAAGTATTATGTTTTTACATCAAAATATTCATCTTTTTAAGGAAGCTGGCGTCTCTTTTGTCGGTTGTGCTTGGATTGAAGACCTACAATGGCTTGCTAGAAGCTTTTCATGGGTAGATGAACGTTTAGTTTTTAGAAATTTATTAGAGAATAAAGCTTACTATATTCGAAAATTACCGAGATTAAAGCAGTTACAGAAAAAACTACGTTTAGCTGATCAGGCGCTTCCAAGCGAAGAAGATATTTTTAATATGTTGCACAGTTCTCGCTATTGCCACTTTGTTTTAGGGTTAACGGAATGGTTAATTCAGCTTGAAAAAACACCACAAACTGACGAGCAGCCAGTATCATTACTCTCTTTTTCTGATACTGCATTAACCGAGGGATGGTCTAAATTAAAAATAGCATTATCTTCTGAACCCTTACTAAGTATTGACAAACTACTCGCACACCAAGGGTTGCTAGCGGCAAACTTAATGACAGGGTTTAGCTTTGGTAATTTATTTAGCACGGAACGAATTGCTGAGTATTGTTATCCATGGTTAGATATTTATCAGGGAATTCATGAGTTATCGATGCTTGATACTATATATGAAGTAGCTCTTGATGAAGAAAGTAGCGAAACGAAAAATGAATATCTCAAGTGGGTTAAGCGTAAGCAATATTCTTTATTAAGTGCGATTGAACAATCTAAACAACGTGCACTATTAAATGAAATGTATTGGATTGACCCTGATAATTAACCCAAGTTCAAGGTAACTTGAACGACCCCATTATTACTTCCTTTATTTTTTAGGTTAACTGATTGAAGCTATAAATAGTTATTGCTTCAATCAGTGCTTCCAAAACTTATGTCTTTTTTGTATGAAATAAATACAATTTTTTCTGTTTATATTTCAATGATGCACAATAAGAAGCCAAGGTTAGATAAATAATAATAAATGTGCTTTTTTAACTATAATTGAGTAGATTTTGAAAATATTTCAACTAATATTTTTCGATTACAATTGATAGATTACTATCCCTCTTCCTTTTTCTTTTATTAAATCGAGTTAATATATGGCACAAGTACAGTTAAATAGCTTAGAAAAAAAATTAGTTAATACGTCTTCTTTGACCAAAGGTATTATTCTATTTTTCCTCGGAGCATTGTTTATATTAGTTATTAATCAGTTTTTTGTGGTTAATTTAGTGGCTACCTTTATTGTTGTCTTTTTATTAGTTTTAGTCGTGGTATGGCAACATTACTGTAACCATAAGCAACTCGCAGTTTTGCAACAATATCTTCAAGACCCTAGTACCTCAAAACCAGAACAATTAGAAGGGGCTTTCTCTCAGCTTTATCTCGTTGCAAATAGCCAGATTGAAGAGGCTACAAAGTATAGTGAAAGTGCAGCTGGTACCTTGACTCAATTGCATGAAGTGACTGAACAATTTGGTGCATGCATGGAAGTTATCAATGAATCCGTGGCTGAAGAGTTTGAGCAAATAGAGTTACTAGCGACGGCAATGAATCAAATGACTACTGCCGTAAAAGAAGTAGAAGGTAATGCAGAAAGTGCCTCAACTTCTACCTTGGAAGCTACAAATGTCGCTGAAGAAGGTCGCAGTGCTGTTGATGCGACGATCACTTCCATTAATTCATTGTCTAAAAATATCGATGATTCAGCAATTGCCGTTAATAACGTAGAAAGTAAAGTTGAGAGTATTGGAAGTGTGGTTGACACTATCCGCAGTATATCTGACCAAACCAACTTATTAGCCTTGAATGCTGCGATTGAAGCTGCTCGCGCCGGTGAATATGGACGTGGTTTTGCGGTGGTTGCTGATGAAGTTCGAAGCCTTGCCAAACGAACACAAGATGCGACAGTTGAAATTCAAGCAATGATCGAACAGTTACAAAAGAGTGCACAACAAGCTGTTGGTTTAATGGATAGTAGCGTTAAAGAAGCTGAAATTGGGGTGAAAGAAGTGACCAAAGCGGGTATTAAACTTTCTGACATCGTTGGTAAAGTAAATCATATTTCTGAGCTAAATTATCAAATAGCTTCTGCTGCTAAGGATCAGGCAACAGTTGCTGAAGAAATCAATAACAGCTTGGTGCAAGTGAAAGAAACAGTAGAAGGTTCTGTGGTTGTATTGAAAGAAGTGACTGATATGACTAAAGAAATTTATGGTTATACGGTGCTTTTAACCAAAGTTTAATATTACTAAACACTATATAGGACTATTTTTAGGCTGAGATGTTTGTTGCACAAAGTTACTGGTTATAAACCTATAACCAGTTGATTGCCAACAAGTGCAGTTGCTCTGTAGTCATGTACCCTTTACCATTCAAGGAGCTAAAGCCTTTTGATTGGTAAAGAGTATTGTATTTATTTTTCTTTAAAATATTCACTGTTAGAAGCAAATTTAGTTAACTCTTCGATCACACATTTTTTAATATCTAATTGGTTTTCGGCTGAAATATTATAGCGTTGCCCCAGTTGCATATAATCTTCTGTACTTAAGCTAACTGTTAAACGTGGGCGTTTAGGCTTTTTGTGTGTGGTTAGTTCTAATAAGTCTCTGATCTTTTCTGAAGGGCTGATCCCTTCATCTAATGCGCTACGGCGAATGCTATATTGCAGCTTGCTATCCATATCGAAAGCTATTTGTACTGCTTTGACAACTTTTGCTGATTGCTGCCATTTTTTAGGTAATTCACCATTTGGCATGTTTATTCTCCTTTGATCCATAATTCTGCAATATCACTTGCAGGGCGCAAGCTTGATAAATATACATCGGTATCACCATTCTCAAAAATAAAGATTTCTATCTTACGTAAACCTTCATTACCTTCTAGTGAATAATATTCAAATTCTTGGCCATGTTCCTGATCAGTATGTTGTGGTGGTTTACTGTCCCGATAATCGGCTTGATGAATGTAACCAGATGTTGAAAAGTCTTGTTGAATATATTCCGCGGCTAACATATCTGCATAAGCGTGTTGTTTGGCTGTCGGTATTAAACGGGCATTACCAGGGGCTTCAAAAATTTCAGAAAAAGCATCCATATCAAATAAAGCTTCTACTTCAGCACGTGTCAATAATAGGCTGCACTGCATAAGGTTTTTAGGGTTTTTAGGGAAACTCAGATAAACCAATTTTTGATCACTACCTTGCGCAATCAATTGTACATAATGCTGATGTTTAAATTCAATGGTAATGACGTCGTTAACTTGTAGCTGTTGTTTACGCATTACTTCAGGTAATGCAAAACTATCACCGAAACAAAAAATATCACCCATTAACAGCTGATCAGGTTGATTCAAAGCACGTGTTGGTGTCGTTGCTTGTTTACTAAATAACGATTTTAAAAAACGCATAAATATCCTTTAGCAAATATGTGATGGTAAGCGTTAGGTAGATGCAAAAAAACACGACTGCCTAAGCAAGTCGTGCTTTATTGTTATAGTAACTGTATTAGTGATGTTTCAAAATATTATTTATTTATTTTTTAATCGATCTAATACTGATTGCGCACTATTTTGTTGAGCGCCAATGCCAGCATCTTGCAGTTTATTTTTTAACGATTGGTCCGTGTTCTCAGAGGCTAATTGCTCTGCTGCCTGCAGCTTATCATCAAACATTGCTTGTTTTTGTTTGATTCGTTCTAGCGAATCTTTGGCATTTAATAATTTAGAGTTGCTTGCAGTAAAGTTATCTGAAATTGCAGACGTCGCTTTTTGTACACTCTCAGTGGTTTTTACCATAGTTAACTGGCGTTTATATTCAGTTAATTTGCGCTCACTCTTTTTAATCAATTCTTTTAAGCGATCAATACTATTTAAGAAACTTTCATTTGCTTGTTGTTGATCTGCTGCATTACTTTCAAGTTCCGCTATTTTTTCAGCGACTTCAATCGCTAACGGTTCATTGCCTTGGTTTAGCGCTTGCATTGCGTAACCTTCATGCTCTTTGATGCTGGCTTGTAATTGCGCTAATTCGCGAGCTGTTTGCATTTGTTTAGCCATCACAGTAGTCAAATCACGTTTGGCAATAGTGATATGTTTTTCTGAATCACGAATTTCTTGAGCAAAAATTCTAGTCGAGTTAGCATCTACAATTGCTTCACCAGCTTCAGTTGCACCACCACGTACAGCAGTGATTATTTTTCTAAATATGTTCATTTTAAACTCCGAATTAATTTAAGTAGCTATCCATTTCACTGATCACTTCAAGGCTGTTATCGCTTAGTGTGACCAATTCAAGCTCTATATCTTCTAAGCTTGAGTTGATTGATAGCGCGCCAAAGACAACATACTTGTCTTCGACTTTAGCAAAAGAAGAAAGCGGCATAGGAATGTTCATTTCTAACATTGCTTCCATCATATTTGCTCTAAGTTCTGATTTAATTTCATCTTCACCCCATAAATAGGCAATACATAAAATTTGGTTATCACTGATAGAAACAAAAATAGGGATCTCTTCGCGGTCAATAATCTCTACTTGTAGTACATCTATTTCACCATTGATTGGCGTACAGTCAAAATTGAAGCCCGTTTCGGTATCGTCTGCTAATTTATTTAAATGGGTAGCAATAGTATGAATATTCATCGTGTTCCTTAACCGTGTTTGACATTAAATGTCATGTGAGTATTAATTTAGTAGCCAAGCCATTATATGTCAATGGATTTCTGCGTTTATTTTCGTCGTTTTACTTAACTCGGTGTGAATGCTGTTATTAAAGTCTACTCGTTGTCACTATCTTAGTCAGCTAATTATCTATGTTAAATCGTTGCTAGTGTGATAATAATGGCGCTTTAAAAGCACTTTTCAATGACTATCATTGTAAAAATGTAGAGTAGGTTTGTCATGGTGAGCTTTAGGGCTGATTATTGCGTCATTAGTAATAATTTATTCTGTGCGTAGGATCATGAATTTTAGACTAAGGATCAGCTTATGATGCTTTTTTTACCTCACTTTTTATTTTCAGGAAGGTAAACTCTATCAAAGTAGCGCCTTCCTCAACCATCGAATCTTATTGTGAGTAATGTATGTCTTTATTAAACGAAGTAGCACAAAAATATATACAGCAACTTGGTGAACGTTTTGATTTATCGAGTTTAAGTGAAGATCACACTCAGCAATTACATGAAGTCTTTGCATTAAGTGATTTTGTTGCTGAATCTTTAATAAAGCAACCAACTCTTATTCCCTGCTTATTTGAAAGTAATTTATTAACTACAGCGGATCGTACTGAACAACTGATAATAGAACTAAAAACTGCTCTGTCAGAGATTGAAAATGAAGGGCAATTACACCAAACATTACGTTTTTTTAGGCGCAAGCATATGGTGGTGATTGCTTGGCGAGAGCTCTTAAACCTAAGTACTTTACAGGAAAGTTTTATCCACATTTCATTATTAGCTGATCAGTTAATTTTACAAAGCTTAAATTGGTTATATCAGTTGCAATGCCAAGAACAAGGTACGCCAATCGGGGAGTCAAGAGAGCAACAAACCATGTATATTTTTGCCATGGGTAAGTTAGGTGGTAAAGAACTCAACTTCTCTTCTGATATTGACCTTATCTTTTCTTACCCTGAACGCGGCCAAACCGAAGGCGGGAGACGGGTTATTGAAAACTCTGCATTTTTCACTAAATTAGGGCAACGTTTAATTGCAGCATTACACCAAATAACCGTTGATGGTTTCGTATATCGTGTGGATATGCGTTTACGTCCTTTTGGTGAGTCTGGACCATTAGTAACAACCTTTAATTCTATTGAAGACTATTATCAAACTCATGGTCGAGAATGGGAACGCTATGCGATGGTCAAAGCGCGTGTTTTAGGCAAAGAAGGAGCCTATAAGCGAGAGCTTGAAGCGATGCTTAGGCCCTTTGTATTTAGGCGTTATATTGATTTTAGTGCCATTGAATCATTACGAAAAATGAAAGCAATGATCAGTGCTGAAGTTCGTCGTAAAGGTTTAAAAGATAATATAAAATTGGGTATGGGCGGGATCCGCGAAATTGAATTTGTTGCTCAAGCCTTTCAGCTTATTCACGGTGGAAGGGATTTGCAATTGCAATGCAAAGGGTTACAACAAACCTTAAAAGTGATTGCAGAAACAGAGGTATTGCCGGCGGATAGGGTTGCTTGTTTATTAGATTCATATCATTTTTTACGTGCAGTGGAAAATGTATTGCAGCAAATTGGCGATCAGCAAACGCAGACCTTACCGAATAACGAATTAGATAAGCTACGCTTAATTAAAGTCATGAAGTTTGAAGACTGGGAAAGTTTTTATGCACGCTTAAATAAAGTAATGGAAAACGTACATAAGGAGTTCAATTGGGTTATTGGAGAATCTGATGAGCAACAAAATGAACCACAAGAAGAGTTTGTTGAATTGTGGGAGTTGCAGCTTTCTAGTGAAGAAATTGAGCCTATTTTAAGTAAACATATTAAACAAAGCAGCAAGTCCGCTAAGCAGGTTGCAGCATTTTCAAAAATGATTGTCTCTTTAAAAGAAGATATTAGTCGCCGTCCGATTGGCCCAAGAGGACAAGAGACAATTGATAAATTATTACCAAGAATTATTGCTTTAACTTGTGCCTTTACTCATCCGGACAGTCTTTTTGAACGCATTCATCATTTGATTTTAAATATTATGCGCCGTACTGCTTATTTGGAGTTATTAAATGAAAATGAGGGGGCTCTAAATCAGTTATTGAAATTATGTTCAGCCAGTCCTCGAGTGTCAGCACAGTTGGCACGCCATCCTATCTTACTGGATGAGTTGTTAGACCCTCAAAAACTCTATCATCCAACTGAGTTAAGTAACTATAGAAGCGAGTTACAGCAGTTTATGCTGCGTATTCCTGAAGAGGATATGGAACAGCAAATGGAAGCGTTGCGTCAATTTAAACAGATGCAATTTTTACATATTGCCACCGCTGATATTGCAAAGGGGATTAAATTACCCCAGGTAAGTGATCATCTAACTTGTTTAAGTGAGGCTATTCTTGAGTATGTGGTGCAAATAGCTTGGGCTCAAATCACTGAAAAATTTGGTATACCAAGTAATGTTGCGGACACTGACCGTAAGGGGTTTGCTGTTATTGGTTATGGTAAAATGGGCGGTTTAGAGCTTGGCTATGAGTCAGATCTAGACGTGGTATTTTTACATGATACTAATATATCAGGAGTAACCAACGGCTCTCGTAGTATCGATAATCAGTTATTTTATTTCCGTTTAGCGCAACGTATTATTCACTTATTTAGCTCTCGTACTAATTCTGGCATCTTGTATGAAATAGATATGCGTTTGCGTCCATCTGGCGATTCTGGGGCGCTTGTCGCAGGTATGGCTGGGTTTCATCGCTATTTAAAAGAAAATGCATGGACATGGGAGCATCAAGCCTTGGTCCGCGCTCGCCCAGTGTTTATTGATAGCATTATGCAGCAAGAGTTCACGCAAATACGGGCAAAAATATTAAGTCAAACGCGAGATCAACAGCTGTTAAAAAAAGACGTATCAGAGATGCGTGCTAAAATGCGTGATCATTTGAATCGTGCTGAAAGTCAGGAATTTGATCTTAAGCAGTCTCCTGGGGGGATGGTCGATATTGAGTTTATCGCACAGTATCTGGTGCTAGCTCATGCCAGTGAGTTCCCTGAGCGTTTAACAGAGTGGTCGGATAATTTGCGCATTTTTGCTGCTTGCGAACAGCTTGGGTTATTAACTGAGTTGCAAGCAAAACAATTAATCGATGCCTACTGCCATATTCGAGATGCGGCCCATCGTTTAAGTTTGGGTAAAAAGAAACGTATTACACATATAGATCAATTAGTCGAAGATCGTAATGCTGTCATTGCCGTATGGGAGCAGCTTTTTTTGGACTAAGTCAGTGTTTTTTTTGGATTAAGCTAATATCTTGTTTTAGATTAAATTAGTAGCTGGTTTTTGGCACAGCTAATGTTTTTAAAATAAATCAAGACACAGAGGGATCGGCGAACTAAGAGGGATAAAAATAAAGGCGAGATTGCTTTGTAACGCAACTCGCCTTTATTCGTGTATTTAACCTCAATTCTGGTTAAATCAAGCTTTATTCACAAGTGCTATTAATAGACCGAAGGTTCTCCCTCTGGTCGGGTCTTAAAGCGACGGTGTAACCACATATATTGATCATCACACTCGCTAACCATGCGCTCTATCTGTTGATTAGTATAAGTGGTATCAGCCTTTAAATCCTGGCTTGGAAAGTCACTTAACGCCTCATAAAAAATTAACTCATAGCCCTCTGAACCAGGTAAACGCTTTAAAAATACTGGAATAACAACACTATTTTTAACGCGAGCTAACGTACTTGTGCCAGATACTGTGTTGGCATTCTCTACATCGAAAAAGGGTGCAAATATACTGCTTTTGTGTCGACCATAATCATGGTCGGGCGCGTACCATAATGCCTGTCCAGTTTTTAATACGCGTAACATCGCTTTAAAATCTTTGCGATCTAGCATGGCTTTATGCTCTCGCATACGTCCCCAGTAAAACCAATAATCTAAGACTTCGTTACTATTTTTTCTATACACTGCATAACTTGGGTGAATCAAGCCTAATGCACGTGCGCCCATTTCTAAAGTTAAAAAATGTGCGCCCAAAAAGATAATACCGTTACCTTGTCGCGTAGCTTTTTTTAGATGTTCAATGCCTCGCACAGTTAGTAAACCGCGTACACGCCAACTTGGCCAAAACCAAGCCATGCCCATTTCTAATAAAGCAATACCAGTATTTTCGAAGTTAGTTTTTACTTTCTGATCAACTTGTTCTGGTGTTAGTTCAGGAAAACATAATTCAATATTACGACGTGCAGTATGAAATCGTTTTTTAGCAAAAGGGATCGCTAGTCGCCCTAGGTATTTACCAATATTCAATATTGTTGAATAAGGCAATAATGATGATAAAAAGAGAATTAAGATCCCTATCCAAGCTAACCAATATCTTGGGTGAATAAAGCTAGATTTTAATTTGTAAATATCCATAAACTGCTCTCTGCTATCGGGGAGGTATGATTCTAACGAATAATATTAGAAATACCTATTATGTCTTTGCATCTTATTGTGTTGATTAGTCTTTTGTCATTACTTTTGTTGAAGGTTAAGCTTAATAGGCTTTTAGCGAAAAATATTGAAGTATTTTTAGCCATTTGTACTTTTTATAATGATGCCGTTATCATCTGTTGTTAAAGAGTCATTACCTGACAGTGGTTTAATTGCTTCGAAAACACCCTTAAAATATCAACTGTGCCTAGTCTAATTGATATATACTCATTATTAATTTTTGTATATTTATTTGGGTTTACCATGTTGAGAGCAAAGCGTTTCCACTCTTCTGACTTTATTTTTGTGGTACTCATTGTCATCTTAATCACTTCTATTTTTCTGTTCATGTCCAATGATCAAAGCCAAAAACAACAACGTCAATTAGTTGAGCGTGCAGTATACAATAGTTACGTCTCTGCATTAGCTCAAGTGAAGTCTAATGCTAGCTTACTGTATACTTTACAATATCATAATGAAGCGATTTTACCCTTAATAGAAAAGGCAAATAACAATATAAACGCCCCTCAAGTTTTAGCCTCGATTAAGCAAAGCTTGTATGAAAAATTACATCCTTTATTTCGTAGCAGTCTCCAATATTTTGAACATCAACAGGTATATCTCAGTAATGGTGAATCGTTGTTAACATTGCAAAAATTTACAGAACCAAGTAATAAAAATAACGTCGACAATACAACCTTGAGAAAGGTATTACAAAGTAAAGAGGCGTCATTTGGTTTGTCCTTGAAAAATGGTCGTTATCTATATAGCTACTTTTTTCCTGTTTTTAATCGCAATAATAGTTTCATCGCAGTGGTAGAAGTTGCTATGCCATTAACTGCAATGAAACAAATATTAACAGCAACTAGCGAAGTCAAATCGCAATATTTGTTAGCAAAAAGACCACTCTTATCGACCCAACAAAAAGCTAAGTTATATCAAGAAACGGCCTTTTCTGATGCTTTTTATATTGGCATCAACGAAAACAAATCAAACTTTACATTGGGACAGCTAAGTGCGGCTAATTTGGGGCAATTAAAGCAGAGCTTAAGCCTAGCAGAAGAAACAAAACTAATGCAATTGAAACGCTTTTCAGTCAATACCCGTATTGCAGGGCAAGATGGCATTGCTGTTTTTATGCCAGTTCATGATACGCGTGGTTATGCGGTAGGTGGCGTACTCACTTTTTCTCCGATGATGAAGTTGTATATTTCGCAATCTGATCAATATGCGATCACGCTTATTCTATTATTGATGTTGCTATTAACGTTAGCGTATGCCATTAGAAAGTGCATGGCTCTGAGCCGGTTGCAATTGCGCTATCAGTGTTTTTTAGATGGTTTACCTTTCCCTATTTTTGTTAAAGGCTTTAATAATGAATATATTGTTGCTAATAAAGCGTTTTATCGTTTCTTTAATGTTACTAGAGCGCAGTTATTAGATAAAAAACAGAGTGCAGCAATTGAACCTGAAGTCTTAACCATGTCTATTGCGGATATTAATCAAGCCGGTGGTTGCATTGAAGTAGAACCCGAGAAATTAAAAGAAAATGATCCTTCAAGTTATAAGATTTTCTATTATGCAAATTCGCAATTGAGTAAAGAAATGATTGGTTATATTGGTTACATTAAAGATATTACTGACCGTAAATCACTCAATCAATCTTTAAAATCATCCGTATTCGATCAAACGCAATTTATGGATTTATTACCATTAGGCGTGCGTATTTTTAACCTTCAAGGACGCACTACTTTTGTCAATAAAGTGTTGGCACAATTAAGCGGGCATAAAGTGGATGATTTATTAGATACAGATTGTGATGCTCTATTTACGTGTTTGCAATGTAATAAAAGTGTGTGTCCTCTACTAAAAACTAAGAATACAGAGCAAGTGCATCGCATAGAAACTATTAAATATAGTGCAACAGGCGAGGCACGAACCTATGAAATTATTCAGCATCCCTATTATTCAACAGAAAAACAAATTCAAGGGATTATTGAAATCACCCGTGATATTACCGTTGATAAATCTTTATTAGATAAAAATTATGAATTGATGCTAACCGACGAACTAACCGGCTTATTAAACCATCGTGGTATTGTCAGTGCCGGAGAAAATTATTTCCGTTTAAGCCAACGTGCTAACAAACCTTTCTTTGCTCTATATATTGATGTCATTGGCATGACTAAGGTTAATTTAGATCATGGTGAAGCAGAAGGAGATCAATTATTAATATCTTTTGCAAAAATATTGACTGACACCTTTAGAGAAACCGATTTAGTAGCGCGTATTGGTGGCGATGAATTTGTTATTTTAATGACAGATAGTGAGTATCATATTACTGATACTGGGTTGTTTCCTCGCTTAGACAATAACGTTAAAAAGTTTAATTCAAGCTCCATTAGAAAAAGTCGTTTAGTGATTGATACTGGAATTGTTGAGTATAAAAAAGAAAATCATACTGATTTATTGTCCTTAATCAATGATGCAGAACAATTGGTATATGAGCATAGTATCAAACGTACTTTAGGTTAGTCCTTGCTTACTTAAGCTGTCTGTGAAAACTTGTTTGGGTACTTTTAATGCTTGGTTATTTGCTAATTGCAAAGGCCAAGCAAGATAATGATCTGGTTGTTTATAACCGATCAGTTGTTGGCCAAGGTAATGTTTAAGTTGCTGACAATCTAGATCAAATTGAGTCGAGTCTGAAAATAATACAAAAAGGGCAATGCGCTGCCCATATTGTTGATCCTTGGTGGGACAAATATAAGCTTGTTTAACACGACTATATTGTAAACATACTCGCTCTATCTCTTCCGGCTGAATATTTTCGCCACCACTAATAAATTGCCTATCTTTACGCCCTATAATGGATAATTGATGTTTGTTCAGAGTGCCTAAGTCACCACTTGCAACCCATTCTTCTGCTGCAATTTTATGTATTGCATTATCTTGGAAATACCCAACAAATCTTGTTTTACCAGTAATATAGATTTCACCTTTGTGTATCTTTATTTCTCTATATGGCAAAACCTGCAGCTGACTACTGTTCTCTGAGGTGGCAACTTGCGAGGCCATTTCAGTACTGCCGTAACTTAAGTGATAGTGAAACCCGCGTGCGGCTAACGCTGCTAGGTGTGCTTCTGAAAAAGCACTTCCACCTAATAAAACATGTTTGATGCTACATTGCTTGGCGTTAAATAATGAATCTGCCAATAAGCGGATCAATTGCGTTGAAACTAGGGATAAGTGTGTGATCCTGTGTTGCTGTAATAAGGCAACTGTTAATGGAGCAGTTGTTAGATGTATGCATGCACCTGCAATAATGGTTCGTAATACCGTTGCATAACCACCAATATGAAACAGTGGTAACGATAATAAGTTGTGGTCCTGTGGGGCAAGAGGGATCAGCATTTGTGAGCCCTGTGCGCTGAAAAAGTGATTACGATAATTATGGACAATAGCTTTAGGAAAGCCACTGCTACCAGAAGTAAAAATAATATTACAAGCTTGTTCTGGTTCAATCAGTAAAGGTGCGAGCTTTACTGCAGAAGAAGGGATATTTGTTGTAATAGAATATGATGCCTGTTGGTGCAGATTTGATAGCAGTAATTCAAAATCTATCTGTAATTGAGGTAACGAGGCAGATAGGAAATCTGTAGCTTGCGCATTCTCAATCCAACAGTAAGGTGTATTTAATACTGCCAACCTTTGTGCAATCTCAGTAGCGGTAAAACGCGGATTTAGCGGACAAAATAGCCAGCCTGTTCGTACGCATAATAATTGCATTAATAGCAACTCAATGCTGTTACTGGCGACACAAGCAAGTCTGATCATTGAAGGTTGAGTGTTTAGGTCAATTTGTGTCAGTAGTTGCTCTTGCAATGCGCATAATAGTTGATCTAACTGCTGATAAGTGATCGACTGTTGATCATATTGCAGTGCAGTCAAGTGACTATGGTAAATAGCATGCCAGCGAACGGGGCAGTGGTTAATTAAGAATGCCATATACAAGTTGCCTGAGATGTCATGAACCTTTGTAAGTCTAAATTATCTTTAATAGCATGACTTATTTCAGGTTGGAAGGCGTGTAAGGTGTCTAAGCCTAAGCTGACCTTTAATTGAGTTTGTTGTTGCCATTGCTTTGCTAGATAAGCCAGCTGCTGCAGCGCGATCGGCGATTCAAAACTCGCACTGATGCTAAGACTTAATTGTTGCTGTTGTGCGTGTGTTAATAAAGCTTGAATATGAGCAGGATAGCCAATCAATGTGGGTTTGATGATCAATGCTTTAATGCAGTTACTGGTAGGCAATGCATGGCATATTAATAAGCTCTCATCTAATGCAATAGAGACCTTAAATTGTGTTGAAAGAGATATATTATCCTCAATGGAAAGCGTTGGTTCTTCAATATAATCAATACATTTGCAGTCAATCGTTTTTAGAAAATCGATATATTGAATTGCAGTCCATTGCTGATTGGCATCTAAGCGTAGCTGAACAGTGGGGTTAAGTTCAATAAGGCTTTTTATCACTTTGATATCCTCTGCCACCGATAAACGCGCTACTTTCAATTTTACTGTTGCTGGATAATTTAGCTCTCTATAGCGCTTGATGATCTCGTTTAGGCTACCTTGCAATAAAGGGATGGTAATTAAGGTAATATCTTGCGCTACATTACGTGTTTGTAATGCCCAAGGAATGCGTTGCTGTAAACAAAATAAAGCAAAGCTGACACTCGGTAAAAAAGGCGTTGTCAAATGTGCTTGTTGATGATTTGTTTGTTGTTTGCACATGTCTTGATTGGTTGAAGTTCGTACTTGTAAGGCATTGATTAGTTGTGTTTGACATGCTGCAAGCGTTTCTTGGCTAAAACCGGGCAATGGCGATACTTCACCAATATAATCTTGCCCATGTGGGTTGTGTTCAATTAACCACAGTCCTTCACGGGTGTTTAGATGATGACCTTTAAAATTGATGGTTTTTTTAAGGGGCAATGAAAAACGGTACAAGCTTAACTTTTTATTTGAGAAATCAAATAGTTGATCAAACTTGTCCATTGTTGTCCTTTTCTAAATTATTTAAGTAAGCCGTTAATTGTCGCGTAAGTCACGTCTCACTTGAGCGTATTCAGTAGTTTTTCAAGCGGCTAGTCATAGACGCTATCAACTTTTACTATTCATCACCATGATAAGCAGTGCCGGTGTAATCATCAAAACGAGAATAACGCCCTTGGAACGTTAAGCGTATCTTACCAATTGGCCCGTTACGTTGTTTACCAATGATAATTTCAGCAATGCCTTTGTGCTCACTGTCTTCGTGATAAACTTCATCTCTATAAATAAACATAATTAAATCAGCATCTTGCTCGATCGCACCTGATTCACGTAAGTCTGAGTTAATAGGGCGCTTATCAGCACGTTGCTCAAGACCACGGTTTAACTGAGATAAGGCAATAACCGGGCAACGTAACTCTTTAGCTAATGCTTTTAAAGAGCGTGAAATTTCAGAAATTTCTAAGGTACGGTTTTCACTTAAAGAAGGCACACGCATTAATTGTAAATAATCGACCATGATCATGCTAACCCCTCCGTGGTCACGTGCAATACGACGCGCCCGTGAACGTAATTCCGTTGGTGTTAAACCAGAGCTATCATCAATAAACATTTTACCGCGGTCTAATAAAATAGACATAGTAGAAGATAATGAAGCCCAATCGTTTTCATCTAATTGACCGGTACGAATTTTACCTTGATCTATACGCCCTAAAGAAGCCAACATACGATTCATGATTTGGTCTGAAGGCATCTCCAGTGAGAAAATAATGGTTGGCTTGTCTGCATTAAGGGCCGCATGTTCCGCTAAGTTCATGGCAAAGGTCGTTTTCCCCATTGATGGACGCGCTGCTACAATAATCAAATCGCCGGGTTGGAAGCCCGTGGTCATTTGGTCTAAATCGTTATAACCAGAGGACAATCCGGTAATACCATCGCGAGGGTTTTTACATAAATCATCAATTTTTGCGACTGTTTCTTTGAGGATGTCTTTAATCGCTTGCGGACCTTCATTTTGATTATTTCTAGCCTCCGCAATTTGGAATACTTTGGTTTCTGCAAAATCTAGTAGTTCAGCACTATCACGGCCTTCTGTGTCATAGCCAGCTTCTGCAATATCATTGGCTACACCAATTAATTCTCTAACAATCGCGCGTTCACGAACAATATCCGCATAGTTATTGATGTTAGCTGCACTTGGCGTGTTCTGTAACAGCTCTGCTAAATAAGCAATGCCACCAATGCCTTCTAATTCCTGTGTATCTTCGAGTTTTTCTGACAGCGTAACGATATCTACGGGAATATCATTACTGCTTAGTTTTTCAATGGTTGAAAAAATAAGGCGATGTGCACGTGTATAAAAATCACGGTCAACAACGCGCTCAGAAACATCTGACCAAGTATCATTATCTAATAATAAACCGCCAATGACCGCTTGTTCGGCTTCAAAAGAGTGCGGAACCGTTTTGATTGGTGAATGCGTTTTATTTTTTTGTTTAGTAAAAGCAGGTCTATCCGCCATATTAGAATCCTAATGAGTGAAGTAAGTTAAATAAACAGGATTTCAATCCAAATATACGCGGTTAATAACAAACCAATTAATACAGCTGATGAGCCCATATCTTTAGCGCGCCCAGAAAGTTCATGGAATTCACTGCCAATTCTATCTACAACGGCTTCAATGGCTGAATTAATTATTTCAAATATTAATACCAAGATCACTGGTGAAATTAAAAGGATACGCTCTACTTGAGTGACGTCTACTAATAAGGCAATAGGGATTAAAATAAGTGCTAGCAAAGCCTCTTGACGAAAAGCAGCCTCATGTTTAAAAGCACTTTTGATGCCTTTTAGTGAATAACCAAAAGCAAGAAATATTCGTTTTATTCCAGTATTTTTTTGCATTAATAAGCAATCTCGTGTGTATTAATTGAAGCGCACACTTTAACAAATCGACATCACTTGGTCATCATTTAGCTGTTGATTGAGAGGAATCATTTGCCAGCGGTCTCAGAATGCTTGTCAACGCCTATACGCACTAGCTTTGTATGTTAAACTAAAGCCAATATAATGGACAATAACAAGGAAAGTATGTGCTAGTTAAAGGCTCCTTTTGGTCTAAAATGATCAGTCGTTTTTGGGTGAAGAGTGTGGTGGTGCCACAAAACCCTGTTACTGAGTTAAAATTAGACCTATCTCGTCCTATTATTTATGTGTTGGAACAAAATAGTGCTAGCGATTTATTAGCACTACAAAAAGCCTGCGTTAAGCAAGCTTTACCCGATCCTTATCAACCTTTGCAATTGCATGGCATTACACTACCTGCTGTTATTTATTTACATGATTGGTATTTTTTTAAAAAGAAACCGCTAAAGCAACAGCAGTCTGCTTATTTAGCGCAATACCAACACTTATTATCGTTGCACCAACAGGATGCCAAGCTTGATGTGCAATTAGTACCAGTGACATTTTTCTGGGGAAGAAATCCAGGTAAAAGCAATCCACGAAAAGCTTTTCAGGGACATAATAATGTAAGTAGCTTGCAAAAAGCATGGTCCATTATCACTGCGGGTAGTGATCATTTAATACGTTTTAATGTGCCCATATCTGTTCGATCGTTAGTAGAAAAAAACAAACGCTCAAAACATTTAGCACATAAGCTTGCGCGAGTAGCCTTGCACTATTTTAGTACCCAAAATCGTTCTAGTCGTGGGCCTCAAATCCCTAATCGTAAAGCAATGATCAAACGTGTTATCGCCAGCTCGATGATGCAACAAACCATTCAACAAGAAAGCCAGCAAAGTGGTCGAAGTGAACGACAGGTTACTCAGCAATGCCATGCTTATTTAGAAGAGATTAGTAGTAATTTTTCATATCGATTTTTACGTATTTTCCGATCTATTTTGTCTAAAGTCTGGAATGGTATTTACCAAGGGATCGAAGTTAATCATGCGCAAGCGGTGCGTGATGCAACACAAAGTGGGGCAGAAATTATTTATATGCCTTGTCACCGCAGCCATATGGATTATCTCTTATTATCTTATTTATTATTTGGAGAAGGTTTAGTACCACCACATGTAGCAGCCGGAGTGAATCTTAACTTTTTTCCTGCTGGTGGCATTTTTAGGCGCTCTGGTGCGTTCTTTTTACGCCGTAGTTTTAAAGATGATCCTCTCTATGGCAAAGTATTCAAAGCTTATTTTGCGATGCTATTTAAACAAGGTTATCCGATTGAGTTCTTTACCGAAGGAGGACGCAGCAGAACCGGGCGCTTACTACCCGCTAAAACGGGTTTACTGGCAATGAGTGTACAAACCTTTTTAGATCAGCCTGAACGTAATGTGATGATTGTGCCTGTGTATATTGGTTATGACCATATCATGGAAGTAAGCACTTACATGAAAGAACTGTCTGGGCAGAAAAAACAACAAGAAAGTGCGTGGCAAGTCCTAGGTATTATTAAAAAATTACGTAATTTTGGGCGTGCTTTTGTTAACTTTGGAGAGCCAATTAATCTCAAGCAATATCTTGATCAACATCAGCCTAATTGGCGACATCAAGCCCTTACTGAGCAGCAATTTGCTACGCAAGTTAACCACTTGGGCAATAATGTTATGCAGGGAATAAATCAAGCAACAGCAGTGAATGCCTTACCTTTGTGCGCAGCTATATTATTGGCCAGTACTAATCATCAGCTAGGTAAACATCGTATGCTGGCTTTATTGCAATTACATCAACAGCTATTAGCTAATACGAGTCAGGACTCTAGAATCACTTATCCAACACAACCTCCTGAACTCATTTATCAACAAGCGTTAGCCATGAATAAGTTCTCAGAAACTAATTATGTGGTAAGTTGCGACCAAAAACAAAGTGCACATTTAACTTATTACCGTAATACAATTGTGCATGTATTTGCACTACCTTCATTGGTGAGTTATGGCTTAATTAAATTAAACAATCAACATAATAAAATTAGTTGTGCCACATTAACCGAGTTAGTAAGTAGTTTATTAGGCTTTATCAATGCAGAATATTTCCTAGCGCCTTCGACAGAAACGCTTAAAGAGCGAGTCACTAGTGTTTTAGTACAATTACAGCTGGGTAACTTTGTTCGTGTTGAAGGCGACATAATAAAGCTAAGCGATCTGTCATTTATCCAAACATTAAGCAGGCACTTAAGCGAAACACGATTGCGTTATCACTGTGTATTGAGTTTGTTATTTGCAGATTTTGATCAAAGCGATGAGGCATTATTAGCAGCCAGTAAAAAACGATTATTGGGTAGCAGCATTGAACCGTTTGATGCCAAAGTGATTAATGTTTTTATTCAGCAACTCGATAGAGAAACATTACAACCTAAACAAGTTGAAGAGTTATTAGCTTGTTTATCAATGAAGTAGAAGTGAATATGCTATAGAGTTGGCTAATTTCGCTCACCAGTGACAAGTTGACTGCACAGCTTACTTATTATCTGGCGCATTAGCACATTGACTGCAGTATTATGACAGCAAATGCTTTATCAAAATGCCTATTTTGTAGTTATGGTTTTATGGCATGCAAACACAAGGTCTTTTAGCTAACAGTGAATAAACCCTATTTAATTTTACAGCAACCGGTTTTTTTTCAAGAAGAAATTAAAAAAAGCCGATTTTTAACTTTTATCAGTCCAGCTCAAGGTAAGGCTGCTGCGATGCAATACCTTGCCGAAATAAAAACCTTGCATAAAGATGCACGCCATCACTGCTGGGCTTATATCGGTGGCAGTCCTAAAGATAGCGTTAACATGGGGTGTAGTGATGATGGAGAACCCAAAGGTACTGCTGGAAAGCCTATGCTTGCTGTTTTGCAAGGTACAAATGTTGGTGAAATGGTCGCTGTCGTAGTGAGGTATTCGGGGGGCATTAAATTAGGAACGGGTGGTTTAGTACGTGCTTACAGTAATGGTTTGCAGCAATTGTGCCCAACTATGCCTACAATAGAGAAGCGTTTTTTCCAACAATTTAAGTTACAATGTAACTATGCCCAAATGGCAACGGTAGAGCATATATTAGCTTCACATTCAGGAAGAATCATTAATGTCGATTATCAACAAATGGTAGTGGCATTAATTGAAGTCGATAGCGAACAAATCATTCAATTTAAGCAAAAATTACAATCATCGATGCAGGGACAGATCATTGCGAAACAAATTAATACTTCAACTAATGCTAACTAGTTGGGCTAGCTAGTGGCCATTCGTTCAATTATCAGGATTGTGGCGATGTTGATCGGTCTATTCAGCCTGACCATGTTGCCACCTGTTTTTGTTGCCTTCATCTATCAAGATGGTGGCGGTAATGACTTTTTAGCTGCATTTTTTGTGACTTTATTCATCGGTTTTGTTTTTTGGCTGCCGAATCGACGCCACAAAGGTGAATTAAAGGCGCGTGAAGGTTTTTTAATTGTGGTGTTGTTTTGGGCAACACTAGGCAGTGTTGGTGCAATTCCATTTCTAATGAGCTCCAGCGTAGACATGAATCTTGCGACTGCCTTTTTTGAATCTTTTTCCGGGTTAACCACTACCGGTGCAACCACTATTGCTCAGCTAGATGACTTGCCAAAATCAATTTTATTTTATCGACAAATGTTGCAATGGTTTGGTGGTATGGGGATCATTGTATTAGCCGTTGCGGTTTTACCGATGTTAGGTATCGGTGGCATGCAGTTGTATCGAGCAGAAACACCGGGGCCAGTGAAAGATTCAAAGATGACCCCACGTATAGCCGAAACAGCTAAAGCGCTATGGTATGTTTATTTATGCTTAACGGTTGCTTGTATGTTGGCATTTTGGATTGCCGGTATGAGTTTGTTTGATGCACTTGGTCATAGCTTCTCAACCGTATCGATTGGTGGATTTTCTACTTACGATGCCAGTATGGGGCACTTTGATAGTGAAGTAATTAACATTATCACCGTGGTTTTTTTAATTATCTCGGGCATTAACTACGCGCTGCATTTCACGGTATTCTCTGCTAAAAAACTCAGCTTTGATGTCTATCGACGCGATCCTGAAGTGCGTGCATTTATATTTATTCAAGTGTTTCTAACTATTATCTGCTTTTGGATGTTAATGGGGCACGATGTTTATAACAGTATAGAAACCACCTTTTCCCATGCATTATTTCAGTCCGTTTCAATTTCAACCACGGCAGGTTTCACGACCACTTCTTTCTCAGATTGGCCTTTGTTGCTGCCTGTTTTACTTATTTTCTCTAGTTTTATCGGAGGATGTGCTGGCTCCACGGGCGGTGGTTTAAAAGTGATTCGTGTATTATTACTTAACTTGCAAGGGCAGCGTGAGTTAAAGCGGTTAGTGCATCCCAAAGCCGTATATAAAATCAAGTTAGGTGATAAAGCGTTACCGGATCGTGTTGTTGAAGCTGTGTGGGGATTCTTCTCTACCTATGCGTTGGTCTTCATTGTCTGTATGCTGGCATTATTAATGACGGGGATGGACGAATTGAGTGCGTTTTCTTCTGTAGTCGCCATGCTTAATAATCTAGGGCCTGGTTTAGGTGAAGTCGCGGTACATTTTAATGATGTTAGTGATGCTTCAAAATGGGTAATGATTATTGCCATGTTATTCGGTCGATTAGAAGTCTTTACATTATTAGTGTTATTTACACCTGTATTCTGGAAAAATTAAATTATGTCTAATGAAGCTCAACCTAAGCAAACTGAAACTAAGCAGACTGAAACCAAGCAAACTGAAAATTGTGCAGTAAGCAAAACTTTAGTTCTTTATTCCTCTGTCGATGGACAAACATTAAAAATAATTAATCGGATTAAGCAACCCCTTACTGGGGAAGTGATTGTATTGAATATTGATGATAATCCGACCATTGATTTTGCTTTGTACCAAAAAGTCTTAATCGGTGCATCTATTCGTTATGGCAACTTTCGTCCCAATATAATTAAGTTTGTTAATCAGCATAAAACGCAATTAGATACAGTATGTAATGCTTTTTTTGTGGTTTGTTTAACAGCACGTAAGCCAGAAAAAGCGGTGCCAGAAAATAATGCCTATATGAAAAAATTTGATCAACTTTCACAATGGCAACCTCAGTTAAAAGGAGTATTTGCCGGAGCACTGTTGTACTCTCGCTATAATTGGTGGCAAACCCTGTTAATTCAGTTGATTATGAAAATGACTGGCGGCAGTACTGATAAAACACAGGACTTAGAATTAACCGATTGGGAAAAAGTTGATTCTTTTGCTCAGGACTTTGCAGCACGTTAGTTTGTCTGATAAGAAAATTTAGGCTGAAATAATGTCGACGCTGATTTACAATACGAGCCCGTTTCACCGCTTAGATTATCAATAGGTTGCTATATTTTGAGCCAGAGTATCACTAGTACTGCACATGACGTCTTATTTGATGTGTTTGGTTACAAGCAATTTCGAGATGGTCAAGAAACCGTTATTAACGAGTTGATCGCAGGACGTGATGCACTGGTGGTTATGCCTACGGGCGGCGGTAAAAGTTTATGTTTTCAAATTCCTGCATTAGTGAGAGAGGGGATATGCATCGTTATATCACCTTTGATCTCTCTTATGAAAGATCAAGTGGATACCCTACAAGCTTGTGGTGTCACAGCAGCCTATTTAAATTCTAGTCTCTCCTATCAACAACAAAATGATATTATTAACTCCCTACATCGTGGGCAGCTGAAACTATTATACGTTGCACCTGAGCGTCTTTTACGTCCTGACTTTGTTGCTCGACTACAACACTTGCCTATTAATTTATTTGCCATCGATGAAGCCCATTGTATCTCTTCCTGGGGGCATGATTTCCGTCCTGAATATGCACAATTAGGCAATCTTAAAGAATATTTTCCTAATATTCCTTTAGTGGCTTTAACTGCAACGGCAGATCATGCAACACAACAAGATATTTTACAGCGCTTACAGCTCAATCAACCTTTAATAGAAATTCGTAGTTTTGATCGCCCTAACATTGAATATTTATTGATTGAAAAATATCGCCCATTATCACAATTATTTAATTATTTAGATCAGCATAAAGACGAAAGCGGAATTATTTATTGTACTAGTCGTAAGCGTACTGAAGAGATTGCACAAAAATTAGCCGCAAAGGGGTTAAATTCTCGTTGTTATCATGCGGGATTACCCTTAGAAGAGCGTCAAACGGTACAAGATTTATTTATTAAAGATGAAGTTGAAATCGTCGTTGCGACCGTGGCTTTTGGTATGGGGATTGATAAACCCAATGTGCGTTTTGTGGTGCATTATGAAATACCTAAGAATATTGAGTCATACTATCAAGAAACAGGACGAGCAGGTCGAGACGGTTTACCTGCGCAAGCGATGTTATTTTATGACCCAGCGGATCCAGCACGTATTCGTAGCTTGTTAGAAAAGAACCCAAATCAAGAGCAACTGCGTATTGAGTTACATAAACTGAATACAATGGTCGCATTCGCGGAAGCACAAACGTGTCGTCGTCGAGTGGTATTAAATTATTTTGGTGAATACAGCCCCAAAGCCTGTGGTAACTGTGATATTTGCTTAGATCCGCCGCAAAGTTATGATGCAACGGTGGATGCGCAAAAAATACTATCCTGTGTTTATCGAACTGGGCAGTATTTTGGGATCACACACGTGGTTGAAGTATTACGTGGTGCACAAACTGCACGTGTCAAAAGCCTTGGCCACGATCAATTATCAACGTTTGGTATTGGTAAAGATAAATCAACCGAACATTGGTTTAGTATTGCTAGGCAATTGATCCATTGTGGATTATTAATGCAAAACTTAACTCGAGGTTCTGCTTTACAATTAACAGAAGCTGCTCGTTCAGTGCTTAAATCAGAGAATAGCTTAATGCTTGCTGTTCCAAGATTGCAGTTAGTGAAAACCACCGCCAAACAAAAGCGACGTAGTGTGTCTGTTAATGCAGATAATAAATTATTCGCTAAATTACGCCATTTACGCAAGCAGATAGCTGATCAAGCAAACTTACCTCCCTATGTTATTTTTAGTGACGTTTCTTTGTCTGAAATGAGTGAATTAATGCCCACCAATGACTCGCAATTTTTATCAATCACAGGTGTTGGTCATATTAAGTTAGATAAGTATGGAGAAGATTTTTTAGCTGAAATTAAGCAATATGTTGATCAGCTATAATCTTCAGTAATATTGCGTTTTTTGCTTTAAGCAAAATCATCACTTTATATTCATAGAATATATCTTTGTTTATGTCGCCTTGAATAAGTGAACTATTGCAGTGTTTCCATTAGTACTTTCCAACTCACCTCTGGTTCCGGCATTTTTTCCGAGGGGATCACTAACCAGTTCTGATGCTGTTCTCGCTTTGCAATGCTAAAAGAGAATGGGTAATAATGTGATAAGCCAATGCGTAAATCCGTCACAATCAGCCGACCTTGACTCTCATTAAAGCTCAACAAACCATCACTAAACCACTCTAAGCGTTGTAACTCTGTTGAATTAAAATGCTTGGACAGTGAGCGGCCTGTTGCAAAGGCTTGCCACTCAGTGCAGTGGATATTTAAAACACTGCTGAAGGTTTCATAATAAGTATCATCTTGATAGCTAATAATCCGCCATACAAAGATATTAAAGGGTGTTGGCGAGATAAATATCTGACTATTTTTAACTACCGGATCAACAGTTAACTTTTGTTTTAAATACCAAAATTGTGCCTGTCCTAGTGCTAAGTAAGCACAACTAATACACAAAACAACGCTATTTATTTTGTACCATTTTAAGGTGTTTTTTTGCAACCACAGCCCTAAAACCGCTATTAATAATGGCAAAGTATAAAGGGGGTCAATAATAAAAATGCTTGACCAAGAGGTAGGTTGTATCGGGATCGGCCACCATAATTGAGTGCCATAACTGGTAAATGCATCTAATAACGGATGTGTAATTAAAGGTAATAATATGGTCAGAAATAATGATTTTTTAGAGGTTTTCCATTGTGGCCTAAAGTACAAAGCAAGCCTATATAAAAACACACTGAAAGCGCTTAATACGATCAAGGAGTGACTGAAACCGCGGTGAAAAGTAAAGTTATCAATAGCAGTTTGATAGCTTATTAACACATCTAAATCAGGCAGTGTACCTAAGATAGCACCCACTAGCAGTACCTTACGTCCAAAAGGTTTGAAACCAACTGCAGCTGCAACACTTGCCCCTAGGGCTATTTGAGTTAAGGAGTCCATAATTACTCTACACGTTCAATCGTAGAGTCAGTGTAATGTAACTAAGGCTAATAATAAATCAAATTAGGTAGTGTTTAATTTTTGAAAAATCAGTTGAAGTTATTATTTGAATTTAAGTTTAGCTTGTTAGACCCTTAACTCTTGTTAACTTTAAACCTGATCACTAAATTAGAATAGCACCGCTATTATTGTGTATTTTTGCCTATTCATCTGCCAATCGCTAACGATATTTTTGATTCTTTTTTGATCAACATAATAGTAACGGTACTGTTTAATATAAAGTAAATTATCTATGGTTATTTAACCGCATTATTCTTTTTTCACTCTTCTTTGAAGTTTGAATTCAAGTAAAGAGCGTTATTTAAAATCATTTAAACGTTTTAAAATAGCTTCAAATATATTGGGCTCTATATTTTTTTCAATATCATCCAACTGATTATTTTTAAATAATTCACTTAAAAAAGCACATAAATAAGTTAAAGGGGCATGTGCAAATAGCTTTGGATTCGCTAAGTAATCGTTACCTCTATGGTTCATCCAAGCTGCATTGTCTTGCTGGTCCATAAAATGGTTACGTGAGATAGTGGTATGTAGTTTCTCCAAAAGTTGGTGATAATCAAAATTATCACGTTCAAAGTCGTTGCTGTAAGAAGCAATTAAATTGATAGTCCTTTGCTCAGGTAAAATATTAAGTTGATGTAGATTGCTCATAGTAGACTCCTCTATTCATTGGACATTCAATTATTTTTTATTACTGAAATCACCTATTACGAGCCACTAAACTTGCCGTTCGCTTAATATGTACAAAATAAAGCGCTATATAATAGAAACTAATAAGCAATACGAGGCTAATAACGGTAACTTATATCCACTATTTTTTAGTGGTTATAAAAGTAAGTATAAAGGATATTTATTATAGATTCATGACAATATACTAATAATTTGATTATTATTTTGTGTTTTTTGTGTGATCTGTTACTAATTGTTTTATAGTAAGTTTCTGATATTTAGAATCATCAAATTTTTGATTTATACCGATTGTCTTAAACAGGTGCTCAACATTTAACAAGTAGAATAAAGCACTTAATTACTCTGGTTGGTATTAGGAGTCGATATGCTATTGGAACACATTGAAGTAGTGGGGTTTCGTGGAATTAATCGCTTATCCATTAGTATGCATGAGATGAGTGCATTATTAGGTGAGAATAGCTGGGGTAAATCGAGTTTATTCGAGGCACTCTCTCTGTTTTTATCGGGAGCTAAAAAAAGTTATCGCTTCACGCTAGATGATTTTCATCGGCCACCTATTTCTGACCTACCTATCATTAACCATATTTATCTTATCTTTACCTTTAAAGAGCAATACCCAGAAGAGTCTTTACAACGTCATTTTGCCAGTATTAGCGATGCTTGGGTAACATTACCCGATCGAAATAAATACATTATTTATCAAGTAGACGGCAGTGTGGATAGCAGCGGAGAAGTATTTACAGACAGACACTTTTTAGACCAAGAGGGGCACCGTAAGCACTTCTCGCAAAGTGATTTAAATAATCTGGTGAATGAATTTATATCTTTTGTTCCTGTATTACGATTAGGCAGTGAGCAAAACGATAGTCAGCAAGCTTATCGACCAGTTAAACATTTATTAAACAGCCATAGAGCACGCTCTGAAGCGCGTATTAAACGAATTTTTCAGCGTATAACAAGTTCGTCACAGCAATTATCCGAAGTAGAATTAAAGAAAGGGTGTGATTCAATTGTGTATCTTTTTGATCACTATCTATGCAAGCGCTATGGTGATTTACCAAACTACCTTAATGATGAAAAGTTAAGGTATGTGGATCACAGCTTTTCCTTTAACGCATTAACGCGTTTTAATGATCTATTAAAGGATGGGCATAAAACAGATCGCGCCATGCTACTACTAGTATTGGGGCAATTTTTAGAGGAGCGAGGAGAGCACTTACTTCGTCGTGGAGCGACACCTATCTTGTTATTAGAAGAGCCTGAAAATAATTTACACCCTGTCAATTTGGCGATCACATGGCGTTTCTTTTCCTTGTTACCCATGCAGAAGTTAGTCAGTACTAATTCTGCGCAGCTATTATCATTTTTTCCGTTAAGCCGGATCCAACGTCTAGTGCGCAAAACGGATATGATCAAAAGTTATACCGTTAATCGTAAGCATTACTCAAATAATGATCTAAGACGTATTGCCTTTCATTTGCGAATGAATCGCCCACAAAGTCTATTCGCACGTGCTTGGTTATTAGTTGAAGGAGAAACCGAAACTTGGTTGTTAACTGACTTAGCGAGGTTATGTGGTCATCACTTGTTAGTTGAAGGGATTCAGGTTATTGAATTCGCACAATGCGGCTTAAAACCACTGATTAAATTAGCACAGGATTTGAATATTGAATGGCATGTACTAACCGATGGTGATAGTGCAGGGCAAAAATATGCAAGTCGAGTCAAAGAGATGCTAGGCGAGTCGGATTCTATCCATGCTCGTTTAACCGTGTTGCCAGCTCATGATATTGAACATTTATTTTTTGAAAATGGCTTTGAAGAGGTTTACCTAAAAGCCGCAAATTACAGTAAACAAGACTTAGCGAGATTAAATGCCAATAAAGTGATTGAAAAAGCAGTGCACAAATATTCTAAGCCAGGTTTAGGGATTGCTATTGCTGAAGCAGTAGAGTCGCAAGGAGTTGAATTGGTTCCGCTATTACTCAAACGGCTTTTTTCCCGATTGGTAGGCATGGCACGCAGTCAATCGGGTTAATAAAATAGCGTTTTAAAACAGGCTAGTTGCGCAGTTGTGGTGATTCACAGACCACGCAATTGAAGTTAATTGTGTCATTATTATTCTGTTATTGGATCCGCTAGCTGATAAGTTAATGAATGCTTTTTATTACTAATAATTAATGTTTCATCATCAATCATAACATTTGCCCAGCGAGTTAATACTTCACTAACATCCATCTCTACATCATTTTTTAATGGTTCACACATCTTACGTGTATTCCCCATATCGCCAATACGTAATTGATTATTGCTAAATTCAGCCATTCCAAAAAATTGGTTACAACCTAAGTTACCAGAACTTTTGTTATCACTGTCTATATGTAAGGAACTGTTAATAATGGTGGCTAATTGAATGTTATCAACGTGAGTCAACTTCCAATTATGCTGTAGTTGTTCAACGTTTACTTTCTGTGGTTCAATTTGAGTCTCAGAAGAGCAAGCTCCAAGCGCAATGATACTTGCAGTTAGTATCATCATTTTAACGGTTTTCATAATTATGTAATCCAATGGGTATAAATTTTTACGATATAACATCAACTAACCTACTGCAGCGAATGCAGTTTATAACTCGCAGTAGGTGATAATTAAAAATTAACTATTTTTATTACTTTTTATTGCTTCGTTTGACACTTTTAACACCAGTTAGTTTCTTAATTTGTCGCATAATACGTGACAAATGTACTCGGTTAATAACTGTTAATGTCACATTAATCGAATAAATTTGATTAGTGACTGCAGTTGTTTGTAAGTCCACTACATTGGCATTACTCTTAGCAATTACATTAAACATTCTTGCTAAACCTGCTTTATGATTGACCATTTGAATGCTCAAATCACTTGAGTATTCATATTGATTCATAAAGTTCATGTCCCATTCGACAGCAATATACTTATCTAGTTCATTTTCAAACCCAATTACATTATGACAACTTTTAACATGTACAACTAAGCCTTTACCGGAGCTTGTATGAGCAACAATTTGATCGCCTGGCAATGGCTTACAACAGTTGGCATAGGACAGCATAATATCTTCAGCGCCCTTAATCGCACTTTGTCTAATTTGTTGTTTATGATGAGACTCAGTTAACTCGTCCGCATTACCACGTAAACGCCTTGCGATGATAATACTTAACAGTTTTCCGCTGCCGATAGCATGCAATAGATCATTGAAACCATCTAAATGATGATCGGCAATGACTTTATCAATATTTTCTTGTGGAATATCAGTCAAGTTGGTCGCGTTCAGCGCTTGTTTTAATAAGCGTCTGCCCATTGGAATCGTGGTTGATTGTGGTAACTGTTTAAGATAATTACGCACACTATTTCGCGCTCTGTGTGTCGCAGCAAAATTTAACCATTCAGGGCTTGGATTAGGTTTTTTAGCGGTAATAATTTCAATCGTTTGTCCGCTTTCTAATTTCTGGCTTAATGATGAGTACTCATTATCCACTTTTGCACCAATACAGTGATGGCCTATTTTTGTATGTAAGGCATAGGCAAAATCAACGGCTGTGGCTAATGCCGGTAAAACAATAATTTTACCCTGTGGTGTTAATACATGAATATCATTTTTACCTAACTCTTGTTTAATATTTTCTAATAAAACAACGGAGTTAGTATTCTGGTCTTCTTGTTCTGTTAAACCTTGGAACCAATTACGGGTTTGTAATTGAGCTGCTATATTAGAACTTTGTGCACTTTCTTTATAACTCCAATGGGCCGCAATACCATGCTTAGCAACGGCATCCATATCTTCAGTGCGAATTTGGATTTCTATATTCACACCTTCATGCGTAATAAGCGTAGTATGTAATGACTGATAACTATTGGTTTTAGGCAGCGCAATATAATCTTCAAAGTATTCTAATTTAGGCTGGTAAAGGTGGTGTATTTGCCCTAAAACGCGATAACAAGTATCTAAATCTTTAACGATGATACGAAATGCATAAACATCCATTACATCATGGAACTGACAGCCTTTTTTACGCATTTTTTTATACAGACTATAGAGATGTTTTTCTCGTCCAATGACTTGTGCATCAATTGACATTGACTCAAGCTGATCTGAAATTTCATCACAAATACTGGCAATAAAATCTTTGCGATTACCACGTGCTTTGGTGATTGCTTCTTTCAGTACATGATAACGCGCTGAATTTTGTGCTTTAAAGGCTAACTCTTCTAATTCGTTTTTTAAATGATGTAAACCAAGGCGATTAGCGATAGGTGTAAATATTTCAAAGGTTTCCTGCGCAATACGCTGACGTTTATCTAATCGTAGTGAATCTAAGGTGCGCATGTTGTGTACGCGATCCGCGAGTTTTATTAGCATCACTCGGAAATCTTTAGACATCGCGATTAACATCTTTCTGATATTTTCGGCCTGTGCCTGCTCGCGATTTTCAAAATTAAATTTATCTAGCTTAGTAACACCTTCAACCAGTTGTGCAACGTTTGGATTAAATGCATCGGAAAGTTCTTGATGGGTGGTCTCAGTATCTTCTAACACATCGTGCATTAATGCCGCTGAAATAGCTTCATAGTCTAATTTCATCGCCGCAAGTATTTCAGCCACTGCAACGGGGTGAGTAATATAAGGTTCGCCACTTGCTCTTTTCACACCATCATGTGCTGCATATGCATAATGATATGCACGTTCGACAAAGGCACATTGCTCTTCTGTCATATAGGTTTGAATAGACGCTTTTAGTGTTTGAAACATAAATATCACTTTCCTTAATTTTAGTGCTACTTTAGTAGCATAATCTCTGTTTAATGAGTTTCAAAGTGTTTAATGCTATAAAGTAACAAATACCCATTAAATACAAGCAGCCCAAAGTTTTAACTGCTTTATCTCTTGTGGCCATAAGCTTTCATCGGTTGTTTCTAAAATTAATGGTATGTGCTCAAAACGATGATCTTTCATAATAAATTCAAAGCATTCCCAACCAATTTCACCAGCACCTAAGGGCGCGTGGCGGTCAACTCTGCTAGCAAAAGGGACTTTACTGTCATTAATATGCATCGCACGTAAATATTCAAACCCAACAATATCAGAGTAAGCTTGAAATGTAGCTTCAGTTGCTTGGTGGCCTCGTAAATCATAGCCCGAAGCAAAAGTATGGCAAGTATCTATACATACACCAACACGTTGTTTATCTTCTACTTGCTCAATAATCGTTGCAAGTTGCTCGAAACGATATCCTAAGTTTGTACCTTGCCCTGCAGTGTTTTCAATTACGGCTGAGACAGAGGTCGTTTGTTGTAAAGCAATATTAATCGATTCTGCAATACGTTTTAAACAGTCTTCCGGCGTCGTCTTTTTAAGGTGACTGCCAGGATGAAAGTTTAATAATGTTAATCCTAATTGTTCGCAGCGTTGCATTTCGTCTAAGAAAGCCGCTCTAGATTTTTGCAAAGCTTCCGCTTCTGGATGACCTAAATTAATAAGGTATGAGTCATGGGGTAATATATTATCGCTATTAATGTTATAACGCTTGCAAGCCGCTTTGAATTTGCGAATGCTATTTTCATCAAGCGGTTTTGCTTCCCAGCGACGTTGGTTCTTGGTGAATAATGCAAAGGCTGTTGCGCCAATATCATGGGCATTTTTTGGGGCGTTAAAAACCCCTCCTGCAGCGCTTACATGCGCACCAATGTACTTCATTAATAATAACCTAAAATTTGAATGGATAACGAGTATATACTTAAACCACACCAAGATACAGAATCACTGTTAGGTGTGCATGTTAGAATAAAACCTATAATAGGGTGCTTTTTATAGGTCGCTATCACTGATGGGGGCGAATAGATGTCGACTAATAACGTCATTGAAATAGAGGTAATATATGTCTTGTGATGTTTGTACCACAGCACTGATTAAGCAAAAATTAGGTCGTTGTACACAATGTATGTGGATTAATTTTATCTTGTTGGCAGTGACGGGCAGTATTTACTATTGGTTTGATATTAATACACTACAAGCGGTGCAACGTGTTGCTTTTATCATGTTTCTAGGTAGTTTAGGATTATTGATGGTCGCACATTTAAGTGCTTGGAGTTTCTATCGGTGGAAAGGAAGTAAAAAACTTTAATGATAGCAAAGGAGGTAACTATCTTTAACAATATTGCTATGTCCTGCGTTTCGCTTATGGCGTCGTGGTTGTTGAAGTAAGCAAGTTATTAAGGTAAGTAATTTTAGATAGATAGATAGATAGTTTTAAGGTAAGTAGACACAGCCTAGAATCGCATCTCGTTGTGCGCCAGTTACTGCTTTTAATGGTACCGTCTTTTCTAATATACGCTGCTCAGCCAACCAAGCAAATGCCACTGCTTCTACATACATTGGATCAATTGCTAAAGCTTGTGTTGTTTGTATTTTATGCTCTGGCATTAAGTCTTTTAAACGCTGCATTAATAATGGGTTAAGTGCACCGCCTCCACACACGTAAACATCACATCCTTCACTTTGTTGCTTTATTTGGTCACAAATTGTCACCGCAGTAAATTCTAATAAGGTGCGTTGCACATCTTCTTTACTTATTACTTGCGTGGTTAATTTTTGTTGTAACCAATTTAGGTTAAATTTTTCTCGACCAGTACTTTTCGGGGCGCTTAATGCAAAGTAAGGATCGTTTAATAAAATGTCTAATAAGCGTTGATTAACTTTACCAGTGGCAGCAAACCAAGCGTCTTTATCAAAGGCTTGTTGGTGATGTAAATGGATCCAAGCATCCATCAACATATTACCTGGGCCGGTATCATAGCCAAAAGCATGTTCAGTCCCATTGAGAATACTAATATTAGCAATGCCACCAATGTTAAGGATCACGCGTTGTTGCTTTTCTTGTGCAAATAAAGCCTGATGAAAAGCTGGAACTAACGGCGCTCCTTGACCACCATAGGCCATGTCCATTCTTCTAAAATCAGCTACGCAGGGGATCTGTGTTTTAGCTGCAATTAAATTGCCATCACCAATTTGTTGTGTGAAAGCGTAGTGAGTATCGGGTGAGTGGAAAATAGTTTGCCCATGACTGCCGATAGCTGTGATATTACTGGCTTCTATGTTGTGAATATTCAACAGCTCAAGCACTGCTTCTGCACAAGCTAAAGCAAATTGATGGTCCACTTCACCTAATGTTTGTAAGGTCACCTTTTTTTCATTGCAGATGGTGAGTAATTGCTCACGTAATGATGGTGCTAGTGCTACCGCGGTGCCGGCAACTTGTTCAAAGTGACTTCCTTGGCGCTGGCATAAAGCAACGTCGATCGCATCTAAGCTAGTGCCAGACATTAAACCAATATAATAAATCGGTTGTGTTGGCACAGATGTTAGCGGCTTAGATGACACGCGAAAACTGCTGTTGGCGTGCTTTACTGCGTAGGTAAACATCAAAACACATACAGATATTACGGATCAATAATTGCCCAGTTGATAAAACTTGAATTTTTTCAGTATCAATTACCACAAGCTGATCATCGATAAAGGTCTGTAATAAAATGATATCTTCTGCAAAATAGTCTTCAAATTGGATATTAAATTGCTTTTCAATGACACGTTTATTAAGTTTAAAATTACAGATCAATTGTTTGATTACTTCACGACGAATTAAATCATCATTGTTGAGTGCAACACCACGCCATTGTGCATGACCTAACTCTTCAACTTGTTGATAATAATCACTAAGCTTCTTCTGGTTTTGCGAGTAACAGTGTCCAATCTGACTGATTGCGGATACACCTAAGCCTAATAAATCAGCGTCTTCTTGAGTGGTATACCCTTGAAAATTTCGATGTAAAACACCTTGTTGCTGCGCGATCGCTAATTCATCATCGGGTTTAGCAAAGTGGTCCATACCAATAAATTGATAACCTGATGTCGTCAAAAACTCAATAGTATGTTGTAGCATGGCCAATTTCTCTGCAGGTTTGGGCATATCATCTTCATTGATTTTACGCTGCGCGGCAAAAAGGCTTGGCATATGTGCATAATTAAAAATGGATAAACGTGCAGGATCTAGCGCTAAAACTTTTTCTAACGTGAAAGCAAAGGTTTCTTTTGTTTGTAGTGGCAGTCCATAAATCATGTCGAGATTAGTGGATTGAAAGCCTTGTTCTTTGGCGCGAGTTAAAAGTTGCTCAATGAAATCTTCATCTTGCTCACGATTAATCACTTTTTGAACGTCTTTATTAAAATCTTGAACCCCTAAACTAAGACGATTAAAACCTTCTTTTGCTAAATGGTCGATAGTACTCAATTCAATTTCACGTGGATCGACTTCAATACTTAATTCTGCTTGTTCTGAGAAAGTAAAATGAGTACGTAATAAGGTCATTAATCGTGTAATTTGTGGCGGTAATAAGAAAGTGGGGGTGCCACCGCCCCAGTGAAGTTGGCTCACTGTACGATTTTTGAAGTAAATGGCTTGGTTAGCTATTTCTTTTTCTAAATAATCTAAGTATTTGTCTGCTTTTTCTTGGTGACGAGTGATCACTTTATTACAACCACAAAAATAGCAAAGCTTATGGCAAAAAGGGATATGGATATATAAAGATAAAGGGCGGTTGGGATAGGTATCCGTTGCTTGAATCAAATCCGCATGTTCAAAGCTTTCAGCAAATTCCAATGCTGTTGGGTAGGAAGTATAACGAGGGCCGCTATAATTATACTTTTCAATTAGGGCCTGATCCCAAACAAGCTGCTGCATTTTCAACTCTCTTTATTATTTTGTAGGTTAGAAACGCAATATTAGCACCACTTCAAGCGAGTTATATTGCGTTATATCAGTCCATCTAAAAAAAGCATACTTAAGTTATTGTTTATACTATGCTCATTAACTATGGCTATTAGCTATGCACCTTTATACCGAGAATCTGCTCATCTTTCGGCAAGCTGATTTGCCAGCGTTGAATAGTAACGGCTATAGAATAGTAAACTCAGCTAATTTTGCACTTTCTTTAATGATATCTTCTTCAACTTCTACTTCAAATAATTCGCGTTTAATATCCATTATTTTAATCTCTTTTACTGGATAACTCTTACGCTCATCATGGGTTGGCATATCTTTTACTTTTTCATACATTGCCGTTAAAGCTGGGTAAGTAGCCGCTATGTCAATGGGTTTTGAAAGTTGTAATGTTTCTAATAATACCGTTAAACGAATAGCAGCTTCCGATACATTGCATTGCTTTTGTGCGGTCGCTTTAGCGATAAAGCGAATACTTTCAACAATGTTATTGTTTCTATCTTCAATTTTTTGCTGTTTTGTTAATTCTTGTTGCTGCTCAAGTTTCAAAGCCTGTACTTTTTGCATTTTTAATTTATTGAGCAACATGCCAGCATAAAAAGCCAGAGCAAGTACAATCACAACCGCTAAGGTTGCTAATATCATTATCATATCCATGTAGGGTTTCGCCTATCTAAATTCATCTAAAGCTGAGCTAGCATCTTCAAATTGCTGTAATAAGTCTTCTTCGCCTTGATCATCAATCCAACCTAATTTCTTCATTAGTTCTTGATGGCGCTTCATCTGTTTATCAACCCAAATTTGGTCTTCTTTTGATAAAGTTTGATCTGTTTCCATTTGCTCTAATAAATCATTTAAGCGTTCATTGTTTTCAAGTTCCGAAAGTTCTTTTTCAGGTGACAACTTAGGAACTTCTGGAGCTTGTTGTACCGCGCTTTTAATGACTTTCGCTTTGGGTTGTAATTGAACCTTTGGCTTAACAGCTTCTTGGGCTTGATCATTGCTTGTTAAGGCAATCGGTTTTTTGCTGCCAATACGTTTGTCGTTATTGGCTTGTCGTTGATTTTGTTGTGCGCTTTGCTTTGATTCAACGGCATTGCGGTTACCCGCTTTATTACCTTTTAATTTATCTTTGCGTTTTTTATCGCGTGATGCCTGAGCTTGTGATGACGTTTCTTTTCTGCTGCCATCAAATTTAGGTTCAGAGCTACCTGCGCTACGGCTTTTTTTAGTACGAGACATGTTTAGTTACCTTTTTATATCGATCATAATGTATGGCTACGGATAGCGTTTTTCAACATCAATGATAGCGGTGTGATTAGCACCAAAATGGGGGATGTTAGTGTTGCGCAGAATAACAGGTTTATAAAACTTAAAAAAGCATATAAAAAAAGGCATATCTTTAGAGATATGCCTTTTTAGCGATTTAATCAGAAATGATTAATGTAACGCAGAAATATATTCAGATAATAATTCGATATCAGCGTCGCTTAACTTAGCTGAGATATCTTTCATCATACCATTAGGTGCATTATGACGAAGATTACTACGGAATTTTTCAAGTTGAGATTTTAAGTAAGCTGGATGTTGCCCTGAAATTTTAGGGAATTTAGCAAGCTCTAAACCATTACCTCTAGGACCGTGACAAGCAGTACATCCTGGGATGCCGCGATCTAAATCACCACCCATGTAAAACTTCTTCGCTGCTTCTGCCACTTCTGGAGAAACGGTTTCAGGCGTCATTGTTTGAGAAGCAAAATAGGCTGCTAAATCTTCCATATCCTGTTCTGAAAGTCCCGCTACCATACCCGCCATGATAGGATCTTGACGATCACCACTTTTAAACTCTTGTAATTGTTTTACAAGATAAGAGGCATGTTGTCCTGCTATTTTCGGATATAGATTTGATGGACTATTACCGTCAGCGCCGTGACAAGCTACACACGTCGTTGATTTAGTTTTCCCTGCTTCTATATCGCCTTGTGCTTGAGCTACATTAATAAAACTCAATACTGCGATGACTGCTACTAATAATTTATTCATAACTATCCAATCTAATTCTTAAAGTTGTTATTTTAGGCGTGCTACAATGTGCGCAAATAAAGCTTGTGTAGTTTACACAAGTTTTCAGTAAAGTAACAATTTTGCTACACAAACATATGAGGCATATCGTGGAATTTCCAAAAATACATTTTCAAAAGGCACATTTTTTAATTAGTGCACCTGATATTCGCCATTTAGATAAGCATTTACCGGTGGAAAGTGGTATCGAGGTCGCGTTTGCTGGTCGTTCTAATGCAGGTAAATCTAGTGCATTAAATCGCCTTACTCGTCAAAAAAGTTTAGCAAGAACAAGTAAAACACCTGGTCGTACGCAATTAATCAACGTGTTTGAAATCGAAGAAGGCAAAAGACTGATTGATTTACCGGGTTATGGTTTTGCAAAAGTACCGTTAGCAATGAAGCTAAAATGGCAAAAATCGTTGGGTGAGTACTTGCAAGAAAGAGAGTCACTAAAAGGATTAGTGGTATTGATGGATATCCGCCATCCTTTCAAAGATTTAGATCAACAATTAATATTTTGGGCTATTGATGCCAATATTCCGGTGTTAGCGTTGCTCACTAAAGCAGATAAATTAAAACAGGGCGCGCGTAAAACCACGTTGTTAAAAATGCGTGAAGAAGCGGAAAACTTTGAAGGTGATGTACAGGTTGAATTGTTCTCATCTTTGAAAGGGTTAGGTGTTGATGTATTAGAGCGTAAAATAGCGCAATGGTATGGTGAACATGATTTACTAACGACAGCAGCGGAAGAAAATGAAGTAAATACCGAGCTTGATGCAGAACAGCCAATGACTATAGCTGAGTAAAACTTGATATAGCCGAGTAAAGCCGAAAACTGCCGAAAGATTAACTTCGGCAGTTTTTATGTTATTTATCGGCGTTTTTATATAGCGCTAAACGACTAAGAATTCATACATGCTCGATAAGGTATTCTCATCACAAAGTGCGCGCCGGGCGACGAGGGTATGTATTCAATCTCACCTTTAAACAATTGAGTCACAATATTATAAACAATATGAGTGCCTAAACCGCTTCCTCCGGATCCTTTCTTAGTGGTTACAAAAGGGTCAAAAATACGTTCGCTCATGTCTTCTGGAATGCCTCTACCCGTATCTCGATAATCGATTACAAGCGTTGTTCCTTGCAATTCAATATCAATAAAAATCTGACGTTCTGCATCCCATTGCTGAAACCCATGGATTAGAGAGTTAATGATTAAATTGGAATAAATCTGCACAAAGCTTCCGGGGAAGCTATAAATAGCAAGATTCTCAGGGCAGGTGATGGTGATGGTGGTTTGGCTTTGTTTTATTTTATACTTTAACGAGGTAACGACCTGCTCAATATTTTCTTTTAATTTAAAGGTATAACAAGCCTCTGAAGATTGATCCACAGCAACTTGTTTAAAACTATTAATCAAATCTGCAGCGCGCTTTAAATTACTGTGTAATAACCGACCCGATTCTGAAAAACGCTCAATCAAACCGTGTAAATAAAGGTCTGAAAGTTGACCATCTTCGAGTTTGTTTTTTAAACCAGCAATCTCTTCCTTTAGCGCTGTTGCTGTGGTGACGCTAACCCCAATTGGGGTATTAATTTCATGGGTGACACCGGCAACCAAACTACCTAAAGAAGCCATTTTTTCAGATTCTACTAAGGTCTGTCGAGTTCGTTTCAGTTGTTCTACGGTTTGGATCATTTGGCTATTACTTGCGGTTAAAGCCGCTGTTCGTTTAGTGACCTTTTCTTCAAGTTGGTCATTAAGCAACAACATCTCTTGCTCTACTTGTTTTTGTGGGGTGATATCGTGGCCAAATCCAATCAAATATTTAATATCCATGCCTTCATAAAAAGCGGAAAAGGTCCATAATAGTGTATTAACTTCCCCCATCTGATCGTGCATCTCAATTTCAATGCCCTGTAACGGTTCGTTCTCTGCGAGTTTGTCTAGTAACTCTTGTTTACGGCTTTCTGATACAAAAATATCTAACCAGTTCTTTTGATTTAATTCTTCCTGTGAATAGCCCGTCAGAATAACAGCAGCAGGGTTTATAGTGGATATTTTAAAGTTAGCATCTAGACAACAAATAATAGTACTCGATGAGTTGATGATGGTGGCAGAGAAGTCTCGTTCTTGCTGCAGTTCTTTGATTGCTATTTCTTTGTCAGTGAGTTCCGCCACAATACGTTTTTTCATTTTATTAAGTAAATAAACAAGTTCATCTAGTTCATCACTTTTTGACGACATATAACGGTCACGTCCATCTAACCTTAAATCTCTATTACTTGCACTGAGTTTAATGTTACGAGTATAAACAGCGATTTTATTAATATGGCGGATAACCATGTAATAGATAATCATTAAGATACAAATGGATACCACCATGGTTTTAATGGTTTGCCCAACTAGGATCAGTAACGATTTTTCGATTAAATTATCGTAAACTTGGTCTAAAGAAGCTGCTACAAATAATGTTCCAACGAGTTGTCCTTGATGTATTAGCTCAAACTTTTTACTAATATCGTAATGCTCTTGGCTAGTGCCCTGATGTGAAATCGCTACTTCGGTATTACCAACGACTTCCTGTACTTTTATGTATTGTATATAAGGCAAGTTCATAATGCCTTTACTCTGAATATCTATTTGTTCTTTATCAAAATTCCATAAGCTAACCGCGAGCGGCTGAATAAAACTTGATTTGACCTGTTCAATACTCTCTTCTATTTTTTCTCTATCTTGTTGATAGTCTAATAATAATTGCAACAAGGTAATAATAATGGCTAAGGCGCTACTACAAATTAAAATATAAGAAAGTAGACGTATCGATAAGCTGCTTTTTATTTTAAGAGGAGGTTGCTCTGCGATAGAAGTTATTTTATTTAGAGGCATTAATGTCAATCCATTACTTAAATGTATGTCGATAAATCGACGATATTTGCTATATCTTTATCGCCATCTGGCAGTGTTTACGTACTGTGAGTGGTTCAATTTACTGTTGAGGGTAAAAAAATATCAGTGAGTCTGAATTCAATACCTTGAATTTTATCATTTGCAACCGCATATTATCAGTTCCTTCTCAGATAAGATGAATGCTATGACTATAACAAAAGACTCGAGCTTAACAAAAACCGATGGCCTTCCTTTTTTCAGTCAGTTGAAGATTGATGAAATCGAACCCACTGTCAAACAAACGATTGCAGATAATAAAGCATTAATCGAACAAAAGTTAGCAGAATTAGATACTTATACTTGGGACAATTTTGTAGCAGTATTAGATGAAGCAGATGATCATCTTGGTAAGCTATGGTCACCAGTGTCACATATGAATGCAGTGGTTAGTAATGACGAATTACGTGCTGCACATGATGCATGTATCGGCCTATTTTCAGAGTACGGTACCTTTGTGGGTCAACACCAAGGTTTGTACGAAGCGTACCTAAGCATAGCTGAAAGTGCGGAGTTTGCTGAATTAAAAGATGAACAGAAAAAAGTCATTGAAAATGAACTGCGAGATTTCAAATTAGCAGGTATTGCATTAAGTGATGATAAAAAACAACGTTACGGTGAAATTAAGCAACAACTATCACAATTACAATCTTCTTTTAGTAACAATGTAATGGATGCAACGATTGCCTGGAGCAAGTTAGTTACTGATGAAGAGATATTAGCAGGCCTACCTAAAACGGCGATAGCAGCAGCAAAACAAGCCGCACAAGAAAAAGAGTTAGAAGGGTATTTATTTACACTCGACTTCCCAAGCTATTTAGCGGTGATGTCATACGCAGAAAATCGTGAATTGCGTAAAGAAGTGTATACCGCTTTCGCTACACGCGCATCGGACCAAGGGCCTAATGCCAATGAATTTGATAATAGTGATAATATTGAACAGATATTAGCGCTCCGCCATGAACTGGCTCAATTGTTAGATTTTAATGATTTTGGCGAATACAGCTTAGCGACAAAAATGGCTGAAAAACCAACACAAGTGATCAACTTCTTAACAGAGTTAGCAGATAAGTCGATACTGCAAGCAAAACAAGAACGTGATCAAGTACTTGCTTTCGCAAAAGAAAAAGATGGCTTAGATAACTTAGCATCATGGGATTTAAGTTATTATGCTGAATTATTAAAGCAACAACGCTACAACATATCCGATGAACAATTACGTCCTTACTTCCCTGAGAGTAAAGTCGTGTCTGGGTTATTTGATGTTGTACATCGCCTGTTTGATTTAAATATCAAAGAGTTTAAAGATGTTGATACTTGGCATAAAGATGCGCGTTTCTTTAAAATATTTAATCGTCAAAAAGAGCATATTGGTAGTTTCTACTTAGATTTATACGCGCGTGCGCACAAGCGTGGCGGTGCTTGGATGCAAGATTGCCGTGGGCGTCGTCGTAAAGTGGATGGTAGTTTGCAATTACCCGTTGCTTATTTAACGTGTAACTTTAATAAACCGGTGGGCGATCAAGAAGCTTTGTTTACACATAATGAAGTTGTGACCTTATTCCATGAGTTTGGCCATGGTCTTCATCATATGCTAACTAAAGTTGAATCATCGGGTGTCTCAGGTATCAGCGGTGTACCGTGGGATGCGGTAGAGCTGCCAAGTCAATTCTTGGAAAACTGGTGTTGGGAACCTGAAGCATTAGCATTAATTTCTGGCCATGTTGATACGGGTGATACATTACCTGCTGATCTATTGAAAAAAATGTTAGAAGCAAAAAATTACAACAGTGCACTACAAATGGTACGCCAGCTTGAGTTTTCATTGTTTGATTTCATTTTGCATCATGATTATAAAGTCGATCAAAAAGGTCAAGTTGAAAAAGTATTAGCAGAGGTACGCGCTAAAGTCGCTGTGATAGAAGCGCCTGAATTTAATCGTTTCCAACATAGCTTTAGCCATATTTTTGCGGGTGGTTATGCCGCAGGCTATTACAGTTATAAATGGGCAGAAGTCTTGTCTGCAGATGCCTTTTCTCGTTTTGAAGAAACAGGTATTTTCAATGCAGAAACGGGACGCTCGTTTTTAACTAATATCCTTGAAAAAGGAGGGAGTGAAGCGCCAATGACATTGTTTAAAGCCTTTATGGGCCGAGAACCTTCGATTGATGCATTATTACGCCACTCTGGCATTAAATAAACGCACTAAAATTAAATAGCTTAAGCTACTTAATTTAAATATTAAAAAAGGCTTGAAGTGGAATACTTCAAGCCTTTTTATTGTGTCACATGAACTGTTTTAACAAATGGTAAATACTAGTGTGTAAATTCGTTTACCTAAACTCTACTACCACTCAATCCCTGCTTGTGCTTTTACGCCATCTTTAAATGCATGCTTTTCAGCTAAAATCAGGCTATAAGTATCAACAGCATCTATTAATTCTTGTTTTGGACCACGACCTGTTAATACTACGTTCATATTTTTAGGACGATTTTTTAGTGCATCTAAAGTTGGTTGAATTTCAAGATATTCATACTTAAACATATAAGTAATTTCATCTAATATAACTAAATTATATTGTTCATCAGCCATTAGTTCAGCGGCTTTATCCCAGGCTTTTTTAGCACTATCGATATCTTTTTGTCTGTTTTGAGTTTCCCACGTGAAACCGTCACCCATAGTGAACCAATCCACATTGTCATGGCTATTGAAAAACTTCTCTTCACCGGTGGACATTGCACCTTTTAAAAATTGTACAACCGCAACTTTATGACCATGGCCTAATGAACGCGCTAACATACCAAAAGCAGAGCTACTTTTACCTTTACCAGGACCAGCTAACAGGATACTCACACCACGCTCTTCCTGTGCTGCTGCAATTTTTTGATCTTGTTTTTCTTTTACCGCTTTCATTTTTTTTAAATGCTTTTCTTCTGAAATTTTATCAGCAGCCATGTTTTTTCCTTATTGTTACTAAATAGGTGATGAACATAGGCCTGAATGATTCAGGTCTATGGATGGATTAATATACCCGTTATCATTCAATATGCAAAAATCAGCAAGACGAGAGGTGAACCGGTGCTAGGCATAAAGGCTAAAACGCCGTTGTAGTTATTATTTGAATTTATTTTGGTCGAATCGACTAAAAACTTGATTCAACTATTGTAATCTACAATGTTTTCAATAAATAATGAAGTAAATACACACCTCAGGCAGGTCGATTTCGAATCTCACTAGAAGCCATTTTTTTAATAAGGGCATAATGAAAAAATTATTTATCTCAATACTTGCACTGTTTTGTATCTTATTAGTTAGTACCTATTTTGTTGGTGAAATGGTGCAAACTGAATTTGAGAAGCAGGTGATACAGTCACAAAACAAACAAGCACAAGTGCAGTTGATTAGTTATGAAAAATCATTATTAACAGCACATGCGAAAATTGAAATCAGGATCCCAGTTGAAGGGCAGGGTGTGCAATATATCGTGATTGATTCTGATATTCGTCATTACCCGTATAAAGCGATAGCAAATAGTAAAATTAAGTTATTAGATTCGCACCAAGCTCAAAAATTAACACAATACTTCAAAACTGATCAGTGGTTATACTCGACTGAAGAGCTCAACTTATTAGGCCATGTCACGGGAAAAGTAACATTAGTTGCAGGGGCATTTAGTAATCAACTTGAAAGTTTAAATACCGCACCGTTATTCTTTAACTATCAATATGATTTAAAAGACGATTCTGGTTCCTTCGATATTGATTGGGCTGGATTTAGCGGCGCTATTTATGATGAAAAGTTTGCCACGGATAATATCGCGGTATCAGCGACTTTTTCACAAGTAAAAAACAGCGATTTATTTAACTACCAATACCAGGCTCACCTTGCCCAATTTCATTTCCAGCGAGAAGAGCAACAGTTACAGCTTAAATCGGTACGTTTAGAGGGGCAAAGTGAAATAGGTCAACAGCAACAAACGGTTAATACAGTAAGTGACTGGCGGATAAAGGAGCTTAAAAACGGTACGGAAGTCTTTACTGATAATCATATTAAACTATTGTTATCAGGGCTTAATGTGGCAGCGCTACAAGACTTAAAATCGAGCTTAGAAAGACCGCACCTAATTAAGCAGAAATTGGGACATGTTTTGAGCTTAGGAGGTCAAGTTACTTTACAGACACTACGTTCAAATACGCCTTGGGGTGAGCTAAATGCTGACCTTGACCTTAATATTCAGCGTGGTAAAGGCCTCGCCGAAGTAATGGATAACCCATGGGCTTTAATCGATTACAGCAACGGTGAATTAAATGTGAGTTTACCGGAAAAGCTAGCCGAACAACCCAATGTTGGCGGATTTATACAAATGGGAATGGCTAGTGGTATCTTAAAACAACAGGATCAGCAGTTAACGTTAACATCGAGTTTAGATAGAGGTGAGCTGAAGGTAAATGGGCAAGTTGTGCCAATGTAAAAATTAATGGTACTCAACTAAAGTTTACAAAGCGAGTGGCATGTCACTCGCTTTTTATTTATTCACGCTTTGAGTAAAAACTAACGCAAATAAGGATTACTGACTTTTTCTCTGCCAATGGTTGTGGTTGGACCATGACCAGGAAATACTACTGTTTCTTCAGGTAACGTTAGTAACTTTTGTTTAATGCCAGTGATCAATTGTCCATGGTTGCCACGCGGAAAATCAGTACGGCCAATCGAGCCATTAAATAAAATATCGCCGACAATAATTTGTTTGCTCTGCGCATCAAATAAAGCAACATGGCCAGGTGTATGTCCAGGGACATGCAAAACGTCGAGCTTGATATTACCGACTTCAATCACATCACCTTCTTCTAACCACTGTGTTGGTAAAAAACTGCTGGTGTTAGGGAAAGAGAACATCTTACTTTGTTCTTCAAGCGTCTCTAACCAGAAAGTATCTTCTTTTTCTGGGCCGATAACAGGTACATTCAAACGCTGCATTAATGGCTCGGTACCGCCCACGTGATCTAAGTGACCATGGGTTAAAATGATTTTATCAACGGTGACATTATTATTCTTAACCGCAGCAAGAATACGCTCCACTTCACCACCGGGATCGACGATGGCTGCTTTTTTTGTTGTTTCACAAATCACCAAACTACAATTCTGTTGGTAAGGTGTAACGGGAATAACAACTATTTTCATTTTCTAATCCTTAATAATGCAAAAGGCAACACTCGGTTGCCTTTTTATCAAACTCATTAACGGAGTTTATTTTAAACTTGTGCTAAATGCTGTTTCTTCACTTCAACAGCTTTAGCAAGATGGATATGGTTCATCACATGCACTAATGCTTTTGCAGAAGATTCGATAATATCTGTTGATAAACCAATACCATGGAACTTTTGCTCTTTATAAGAAGCAACAATATCCACTTGCCCTAATGCATCTTTACCCTTACCTTTACTGCTTATTTTGTAAGAGTCCATATTAATGTCTAATCCAGACATACGCATTAAACATTGATAAGTTGCATCAATAGGGCCATTACCTGTTGCCGCTTCGACCACACGCTTATCGTCACCGATTTGCATCACAACAGTGGCCGTTGCTACCAAACCAGAACCAGATTGTACGTTGATACTTGATAGTTTGTAATACTCAGGCTCATTATCGATTTGGTTAAAGAACATTAACGCTTCTAAATCGTAGTCAAACACTTGTCCTTTTTTATCGGCTAACGCTAAAAAGCTAGTGTATAACTCTTCTAAATCATAATCTGTATCGCGGTAACCTAACTCTTGCATGCGGTGTTGAATAACGTGGCGGCCAGAGCGAGAGGTTAAGTTTAATTTATTAGTTAAAATGCCCACGCTTTCAGGAGTAATAATTTCATAAGTATTCTGTGCTTTTAACACGCCATCTTGGTGGATACCAGAAGAATGAGAAAAGGCATTAGCCCCTACAATTGCTTTATTAGATTGAATCGGCATATTACAAATTTGGCTAACTAATTGGCTAGTACGTGCAATTTCTACCGGGTTGATATTGGTTGAGTAGCCCATTTTAGCTTTACGTGTATGTAAAATCATCGCCACTTCTTCCAATGAACAGTTACCAGCACGCTCACCGATACCATTCATTGTACACTCAATTTGGCGCGCGCCATTTTCGACAGCAGTGATTGAGTTAGCAACCGACATACCTAAGTCATCGTGACAATGTACAGAAATAACCGCTTGATCAATGTTAGGCACGCGGTCGAATAATGTTTTAATAATACCACCAAACTCACTTGGGTAAGTGTAACCGACGGTATCTGGAATATTAATGGTGCTTGCACCTGCTTTAATCGCCTCTTCAACCATACGGCATAAGTTATCAATTGGTGTACGGCCTGCATCTTCACAGGAGAACTCAACGTCATCGGTAAAGTTACGTGCATACTTAACGGCTTTCACGGCCATCTCTAATACATCATCAAATGAACGCTTTAATTTACTTTCTACATGGATAGTAGAGGTTGATATAAAGGTGTGAATACGGAAAGCATCAGCAACTTTTAATGCCTGTGCTGCGGCATCAATGTCTTTAGGCAGTGCACGAGAAAGGGCACAGACGCGACTATTTTTAATCTCTTTAGCGATGGTTTGAACAGATTCAAAATCACCCGGTGATGAAATAGGAAAACCTACCTCCATGATATCCACTCCTAAACGCTCAAGCGCAAAGGCAATCTGAAGTTTTTCTTTTACTGTAAGGCTTGCACTTAGCGCCTGTTCACCATCGCGTAAAGTGGTATCGAAAATAATTACTTGCTCAGACATAGAAATCCCTCTTATAGATAGTGGTTTATCGTGGCTATAAAAAAACCCGCGCAGTGCACGGGTTTTTAGAGTTTAACTGATATTGATTCAGACACTCATACCCCGTACGCATTAAGCGTCAGCAGTAAATTTGGCAGGAGTGCAGAAAGAAAGGTCATCAATTTACTCGATATATGATAGTTATATGAATAATTACGGTTTTTAAATTGTGCGTCAAGCGCTTATTACCATAACCGAGATAATGACCGCAGTGTTTGTAACGTTTTATTCTCGTTAATAAAGTCGTATTATCGAATATATTGAATAGAGAGGAAAGATAATGAGTGAATTTAAGAAACCATCTCAAGATGAGTTAAAGCAACAACTAAATGACTTGCAATATCAGGTGACACAGCAGGAAGGCACGGAGCCACCTTTTAATAACTTATATTGGGATAATACGGCGGAAGGTATTTATGTTGATATCGTATCTGGCGAACCCTTGTTTAGTTCATTAGATAAATTCGATGCGCATTGTGGGTGGCCGAGTTTTACACAACCTATCGCTGAAATAGAGCTAACGGAGAAAGTAGACAATAAGCTATTTTCACAACGTACAGAAATAAGAAGTGTCGAAGCCGATTCGCATTTAGGTCATGTTTTTGATGACGGCCCAGCACCAACCGGTTTGCGTTACTGTATTAATTCCGCTGCATTACGTTTTATTGAAAAAGAAAAAATGGCAGAACAAGGTTATGAAGATTTATTAAGGTTATTTACATAATCGAAGAAATAAACAGAATGGATATGAAGTTTGGTGCTGATTTACCTATGGACATGAGTTTTGTAAGTTAATGATTTAAAGCTGAAAGTGGGGTGATCTTTTTAATTAAATCATAAAAAGTAAGTTAATAGACGCCCTTTTATAAAAGATTGGAATATTTAAGTAATGGATTAAAGCCTTAGTTTTTACTGATATTTAAATCGTGGTGTGCGCATGATACATCTAAAGTTCAAAAAATGGCATCAGATTGCTCCCTTCATTAACGATCATTTATGACTAGTTGTTCCAACCTTCTCAATTACTTTCTAAGCTTAAGGGCAGTGAATATGTATTAATGCCAGCAACTCATTATTTTAATTTAAAATAATAAAAAACTACTTTTTATTATTAATCAATCAAAAAATATTTCATTCCATTCAATTTTTTTAACCTCTGATGAAATGCCTCATATTGTTGGTGTAGATCAACTTTCTACTATTCATGATTTGTTGTTTTTTTTATTTTAATCACAATGGAGGCCAACTCAAGTCATGAAAAATATCCAATAAAAATAATTATAATTCCTCCCCCCTAAGGAAAAAGCATGAGAATAAAGCCACTACCGCCACTAAATAGCTTAATTGCATTTGAATCTGCAGCTCGAAATCTAAGTTTTACCCTTGCCGCTGAAGAACTGAATGTCACACAGGGGGCAATAAGTCGACAGGTTAAGCATCTTGAAGAGTATTTAGGTAAGGATATGTTCTTGCGCTCTAGTAGAAAGATAGTCTTAACACCCACAGGGCTTGAGTATTATCAATCCATTAATCAATCACTTCTTGATATTGCTTTAGTCACTGGAAAAGTTAAAAAATGGCAGGGAGAGCAGAAAATCACAGTTGCAACGACTAATACGATGGCATCATTATGGTTGCTACCAAAAGTCGCTGAATTTCAAAATGAATATGAAAATATAGATCTACGAATTTTAACCTTTGATAATGTTATTGATTTAAAGCGTTTAGATTGTGATATCGCATTATTTTATTGTAAAAATCCACCATCAAATATGGAGGTGTCGACTCTTTTTCCTGAAGAGGTATTTCCCGTTTGTAGTCCTAGTTACTTGGGTAAGATTGGGTATCCAACAAAACCGGAAGAAATTTTGAATAGAACTCTTCTCTATTTGGATGATGCCCAAAAAGACTGGCTTAGTTGGGATGAATGGTTTAGTGGTGTGGATTTACCCAATATAATCCCGAGAAATACAATGAACATTAATAACTACTCGTTGTTGTTGCAAGCTGCCATTAATGGACAGGGTATTGCACTTGCTTGGGGATCATTGGTTGATGACTATTTACAATCGGGTGCTCTAGTTAGGCCTGTTGAGCATGTTTTATCAACGTCATCGAGTTTTTGTCTGTTAGAGGCTAAAAATAGAGGATTCATTCCTAATAGTGTTAAGGCATTCAAAGCTTGGTTACTTAAAGAGTTACCTGAAGAAGTCGGAGAGAAGGGATTATTATAATTATTGAATGCTGCTACTTTAAGCTAAGTAACAGCATATTGATTAAGCGCTAAGGCTTGAATATTGAGATTAACTAGTGACTTCGGTAGTGAATGAAGGTTTCACTGACTCATCAAGTTGATCTGATTCAGGATTCACTGACTGTGGCATTACCGGTCCATCAAGCTTATCCGATTCAGGATGGACATGTTGTGGCAGCATTGCCCAAGGCTTTGGTTCTCTTCGCAAGCTATGAAATAAAGTCAAACTCATCACCGCTATGAAAATAGCAATTGGAAACCCTGCAATGATAGAAGCAGTTTGCATCGCTTTTAAGCCTCCTGCGTATAAAAGAACTGCTGCTATTATTGCAATAATAAATCCCCAAAGAATACGTATTGACCTAGGGGGTTCAGGATCACCTTCCGCATCTAAAGTTGATAATACAAGGGTGCCTGAATCTGCTGAAGTAATGAAATAGGTCGCTAAAAGTAAACATGCTAGTACACTGAGGACTTTCCCAAAAATATCACTGCCAATATTGTCAAACAGCGTAAACAAAGCCTTTGTGGTATCCGCTTTACTGGCTTCTAATATGACTCCTCCTGTGAATGCTGGTGGGGCTTCTTGGTTATTTTCTTTAGCCTTAATGACTTGCTCTTGATACAAAATTCGAGCATCCTTTTCAACCTTAAGTGCTGAACCTCCAAAGACAGACATCCATATAAAGGTGATAAGTGTTGGCACAATTAGCGCGCCTCCAATTAACTCTCGAATAGTTCGTCCTTTGGATATTCTTGCTATAAACATGCCAACAAACGGCGCCCAAGTCATCCACCATGGCCAATAATAAGCCGTCCACCAGTTTTGCCATCCCGAGTCATTTTGTGTATCACTCCAGAAACTCATGCCAACAATATTCTGAGCATAGGATCCGGTCGTTTCTAGCAGCGTATTTAATATATATCGAGTAGGGCCTGCATAAAGGACGATAAGAACAAGAATTAAAGAGAGCAGCATATTCCATTCTGACAGACGACGAATACCTTTTCCCACACCAGAAAGTACTGAGGCCACAGCGAGAGTGCAAAGTATGACAATAATTAAAAATTGCGTTGGGAGATTAATGTCGATGCCAAAGGTGAGGTTTAATCCTGTATTTATTTGGATGACTCCCATACCTAATGTTTGCGAAATACCAAAAGCAGTGACAGCGACGGTTAATATATCGACAGTATGGCCAATAGGGCCATAGATCTTGTCTCCAATTAACGGGTATAAAATGGAGCGAAGTGTGAATGGGAGGCCTTTACGATATGAAAAATAGGAAAGCGCTAGCGCAACAATAATAAAAACTGACCAAGGGTGTAGCCCCCAGTGAAAAAAGGTCAACTGCATTGCTTTAGCAGCTGATTCATTAGTAAACCCTTCTGTAAATGGATTACTAGAATAATGCCACATGGGTTCAGCTACGGACCAGAAAATAAGACCAATTCCCATTCCGCCGGAAAAAAGCATTGAGACCCACGAAAGATAACTAAACTCAGGTTTATCGTCATCTTTTCCTAATCTAATGTGCCCATAACGGCTAACCATTAAATAAATAAGAAACCCAACAACCAATGATACTAGCCCAATATAAAACCATTTCATGTTATTTAACAATACCCCTGAAATAGTTTCAAAATATTGACCAGCTTGGTTCGCCAGAATCGCGCAGAAAAGTACAAATCCAATAATGATGATTTTAGACGCTATCGTCACTGTTGGGTTTAGGCCTTTTAGCATTCCATATGTTGCTTTCATATACATACCTCATTATGTGTTCCATACACGGCTTGTTAATTAATTGTTACTGGAGTGTGAACTTAATTATAAGGTGGTTTTGTATCAAGCTATTAATTGTCATCTATGCATGAGTTTTACTAATGCGTTTTAAATTGTTGTTTTACATCACACTTTTGATGTTTTATTAAGATCTTGTGATGATAAAAACTCATGAGTTCCCTTAAAAAAAGTCGTTTGTTTGTTATCGGATTGTTAATAATAATTGGCTCGAATGTAAGCAAAAGCAGCATGTCAATAATGTAATTTAACTTTCCTGTAGAGGTAATAATATGAGCAATGTTAATCAATCCATCATTCCTATTGAAATGATCGAAAAGGTTTTTAATCCAATAACAGAAGCGACGGGTATGCCAAATGATGCCTACACAAACTCTGATTATTTTACCTTTGAGCGTGACCGCTTATTCGGTAATACATGGGCCTGTATTGGTTTTGCTTCTGATTTATTGAAAAATGGTTCTGTAAAGCCAATTGACTTTATGAATTTACCTTTACTAATGATGAAAAGTCGTCAGGGAGAAGTTCAAGTATTTCACAATGTATGTAGCCATCGAGGTATGAAACTTGTACATGAGGCTGGGGAAGTACAGGGAATGATCCGTTGTCCTTATCATTCATGGACTTATGACCTTAATGGCAATCTTAAGGGGACTCCGCATGTTGGGGGCATAGGTAAACATAAAGATGAGCGTTTCAAATGCGAAAAGCATGGATTAAAGCCTCTTCGCTCTGCTATTTGGATGGATATGGTTTTTGTTAATTTATCTGGTGATGCGAAGAGTTTTGAGGAACATATCGCACCGTTGGAGCAACGATGGAAATCTTTTCTTGGTGATGATGGGTTTAGCCTTTTGCGTCGTGTCAATATGGGAGGGAATCTTGAAATTGAAGTTAATTGTAACTGGAAATTAGCAGTAGAAAATTACTGTGAAGCTTACCACCTACCATGGGTTCATCCAAGTTTGAATAGCTACTCGCGATTAGAAGATCATTATAACATTATGTTTGATGAGCGATTTGCAGGTCAGGGTAGCCTAGCATATAACTTGTCAGATACTGCTGGTACACACCTTCCTAAATTTCCTAGCTGGCCACAAGATAAGTTACGCCACGCTGAGTATATCGCTTTATTTCCAAACGTATTGTTAGGTATTCAAGCTGATCATGCGTTTGCGATGATGATTGAGCCTATTAGTGCAGAAAAAAGTGTAGAGCACCTACGCATTTTATACGTCGGCGATGATGCTGTTAAAGATGAGTTTGCCGCTTGCCGTTCAGCAACCGTTGAATCATGGCGTGTGGTCTTTGGTGAAGATATTAGCGCGGTTGAAGGAATGCAATTGGGCCGTCATTCACCTGGTTTTGGTGGGGGAGTATTCTCACCTGAAATGGACGTCCCAACTCATTTCTTCCAAACATGGGTGGCAAAGGAAGTGAAAATTGCGATGGAGCAAAAATAATGGAACATTATCTTAATTATATTGACGGGGAGTGGTGTGATGCTCCTAACTCGCTTGTCGTTATAAACCCCGGCACAGCAGAAGCATACGCGACTATCGCTGAAGCTAACGTCCAAGATGCTGACCGTGCAATGACTGCAGCACGACGTTGCGTTGATGAAGGGTTATTGACTGCAGTTCGGCCTGCACTTAGAACAACTCTAATGCTTAAGGCTGCGGAGTTGATCCGTGAGATAGCTGATGAAGGCGCATTAATTTCCTGTTTAGAAAATGGTAAAACTTTGCTTGATGCCAAAGATGAGTTTCTAGAGGCTGCTCGCTATTTTGAATATTACGCAGGTATGGCAGATAAACTAGAAGGAAAATCTATTCCACTTGGAATAGATTATATAGACTTTACTCAATACGTACCTTTTGGTGTTTCTGTTCAAATCGTTCCTTGGAATTTTCCCGTCTCAATTTGTGCACGCTCTTTAGCACCTGCTTTAGCAGCGGGTAATTCAGTGGTTATTAAGTCACCGGAAGTCTCTCCTTTAGCAATGACTTTATTGATAAAAGCCATTGATAAAGCTGGGTTTCCTAATGGAGCGATTAATTTGCTCTGCGGTCAAGGTTCAGTGGTTGGAGATCATTTGGTTCGACACCAAGAGGTGGATCAAATTGTATTTACTGGTTCTGTCGCAACAGGGCAGATGATCTTAAAAAACACAGCTAAAAGAGCCACTCCATCGGTCATGGAGTTAGGGGGGAAATCAGCTGCTATAGCACTGCAAGATGCAAACCTTGATGTATTGCTTAACAGCGTAAAGGTTGGGATATTTTTTAATGCTGGACAGGTCTGCTCTGCGATGTCTCGTTTGCTAATCCATACGGAACGATATGAAGAAATCAAAGCGGCGCTAGTGAATATGGCTGAAAGTTTAACGATCGGTAAGGGGGAAGATAAAGCAGATATAACGCCATTAATTTCTCTCGAGCAAAAGAATCAAGTGTTAACAATGATTGAACAGGCACGAAAAGACGGGGCGACGATTGTTACTGGAGGTAGCGCCCCAGACTTACCTGGTTATTTTGTTGCACCTACCATTATTGAAGCAACTCCGAGTATGCAAATTTCTCAACAAGAAATTTTTGGTCCGGTATTGGTTATAACGCCTTTTGAAACAGAGCAAGAAGCTATCTCTATCGCTAATGGCACCGATTTTGGACTAGTCTCAGGTGTTTTTGGTGGTAGTTTAAATCAAACACTTCGTATTGCACAGCAGCTTAGGGGAGGGCAAGTATTCATTAATGAATGGTTTGCTGGTGGTGTTGAAACCCCATTCGGTGGTGTTGGGCTCTCTGGTTTTGGGCGAGAGAAAGGACAAGAGGCTATTTATAGTTATGTTTATACTCGTAATATTGCTATCCGATTAGAAATGGATAGCAGTCAGTAGAACTTCGGGGTATTGCTTCTTTTTACTACTAAATAAGCAATGAAACTCTTAATAATATGATGAGGGAAACCATCATCATAAAGTATTTAAGCGCTCTGACACCTTCGTTATTGTGGGGTGTTGGAGTCAATAAGGGAGAAAACTCATGAAAAAGTGGCTCTGTATAATTTGCGGTTTAATTTATGACGAAGCAAAGGGGTGGCCTTCTGATGGTATTGCTCCTGGGACAACTTGGGAAAATGTGCCTGAAGATTGGGTTTGTCCGGATTGTTTAGTAGGTAAAGCTGATTTTGAAATGATAGAAGTTACAGATGAAGAAATAACGGCTATTTCATTGCAAGTCTCTGCAGAAGTACCACTTCAGCAAAAAGACGTTGAAGTGACTAAAGCCTCTTATTTTGATGCTCCAATTATTATTATCGGTAGTGGTCATAGCGGATACCAACTTGCTGCTGCACTTAGAGCGAAGTCCTCAGCAATATCTATTATTGTTTTTACGGCAGATGATGGTGCCCTTTATAGCAAGCCTGCATTGTCGAATGCATTTTCTATGGGTAAAGATAGTGAGATGCTAAAAAATGAAAGTGCACTGGCTTGGGAGGAAAGATTAAATATTCGAGTTTATCCCAATACAAAGGTTAACCATATTGATCGTGAAAATATGACAGTCAACACCAATATCGGCGATTGTAAATATAGCCGATTAGTGGTGGCTACTGGTGCATCTGCGATTGACCTCTCTATCAAAGGGAGTTGTTCAAATCTATTCAGTGTCAATAATTTAGAAGATTACCGAGCCTTTCGTTCTCAATTAGTTGGTAAAAAACGAGTTGCCATTTTAGGAGATGGTTTAATCGGTTGTGAATTTGCAAACGATCTTATTGAAAATGGTTACGAAGTAACGGTTATTGGCCTTGGGAAATGGCCTATGGAACGATTGCTTCCTCAGCAATTAGGCTTGTCACTGCAAGCGGCACTTGCCTCTCTCGGTGTTTCATGGTGCCTGCAGGATAGCATTTCGAAAATTGAGCATACTGCTACATCAGCTTCAACATTGTACTTAGAAAGTGGCAAAATTATTGAAGCAGACATTGTGCTGAGTGCCGTTGGGTTAACACCGAATGTAAACTTAGCTCGTCAGGCTGGGCTTGATATCGGTCGTGGGATTAAAGTGAATCATTATGGTCAAACTAGTGATCAATTTATTTTTTCTTTGGGGGACTGCTGCGAAACAGAAAGTGGATGGTTACCTTATATTTCACCTATTAATCAGATGATACCTGCACTTGCCGAAAGTTTATTAGGGCAACTCACTGAAATAGCTTTAAAACCTGCCCCTATATTAGTTAAAACACCTGTCATCCCTTTATCTATGTTTCCTGTTCATCCCGCGCAGGAAGGAAGCTGGCATATAGAGCTAGAAGGCGATGAATATAAAGCTGCATTTTATTCACCGAATGGTCAACTCCTTGGTTTTGTGTTGCTTGGTAAGCAAGTTCAGTTACAAAGACAGAATTGGTTAGAGCAGTTATCACTTAATAAATCTACAGTGCTATAAGGAATAAATTATGATTAACCTACCAAATGATGACTCAACATGCGGCTGGTACCACTCATTACCACAAGCAAAAATTAAACCTTATTTAAAAGGAAATCAAGCGGCTGATTATGTTGTATTAGGCGCAGGCTTTGCAGGTCTAGCAATGGCTAGGCGCCTCGCTGAGCATAAGCCGGACGCTCGTGTTATTCTCGTTGATGCACAAAAAATCGGACAGGGGGCATCTGGTAGAAATTCAGGGTTTGTGATTGATTTACCTCATAAATTTGCATTAGAGCATCCGGATCCTGAGCATAAACAAAAATTATTGTCATTAAATCGCTCTGCAATTAACCAGTTAGATGGTTTAGTCGGTAAATATAATATCGATTGTCAGTGGTCAGCTACGGGTAAATATCAAGGTGCTGTAGGTGAGCGAGGTGAAGCTTATCTTGATCACTTTGAATACTTAATGAAGGATTTAGGAGAGCCTTACCAGCATGTTAATGGTTCTGAGCTATCTAAAGTATTGGGAACAAATTATTACAACCGTGCTATTTATACGCCTGGTGGTTTCTTAATGCATCCCGCCGCGCTAGTCAGGGGGTTAGGGGATAATCTTCCTGACAATGTAGAGGTTTTTGAAAATTCACCTATTCGCTCACTTAGCAAAGAAAATGGCAATTGGTCACTACAAGCTGAGCATGGGGTTATAAAAACACCACAGTTACTGCTTGGTACCAGCATTTTCACTCGAGAATTTGGGTATTTAAAAAATAGACTGTTACCTGTTATGACTTTTGCTAGCTGGACTAGGCCTTTAACCGATCATGAAATGAGTATTTATAGCGGCAAAATAAACTGGGGGTTAACGCCGGCGGATCATGCAGGAACGACTTTAAGAATGACTAAAGATAGACGAATCATGATCCGTAATACTTACAAGCATGTTCCTAAATATGGTTCGAGCATAAATGAAAGCGTCAAAAAACAAATTAACGCTGAGCATTATCAAGCATTTATTGCTCGTTATCCTGAGTTATGTCATGTCCCTCTTACTCATACTTGGGGCGGTGTTTATGCTATTTCTAGAAATTTCACTAATTTTTTTGGTCAACTAGAAGATGGCGTCTATGCAAGTGCCTGTGATAATGGAGTCGGTGTCGCGTGGGGGACTATCTCAGGTACTCTACTTGCAGATTATGTCGTTGGTGCTTCAACTTCGGCGCTGAATGATATTCAAAAAGTGACTGGCATGCCTAGTTTAAATCCGCCTGAGCCATTCTTAGGACTAGGAGTGAAAGCTCGCATTCAGATGGCAAAATGGCAAAGTAGGAGTGAACGATGAAAGAAGTAAAGCTTGTCGATAGTAAGGAACTAGATTTTAATATCAGAGGAAATACGCCTGGAATGGCTTATGTCGCTCGTGCACTCAGCCCTGAAGTGTCACCGAATATTGGAGTCGGGTTTGCAAGGTGGGAGGGAGCTGAGGTTGTTTGGACAGTACTATATGATGAAGTTATTTTTATTATTGAAGGGTGCCTTGAAGTCACTGCGAATGATAAAGTTCATTTTATCTACCCAGGTCAAATGTTATGGATACCCGAAGGGACTGAGTTAATTTATAGAGGCCATGCTTTGTTCGGCTATGTTGTTCATCCCGGTAATTGGAAAGAAATACACGGGATTAAATAATTAAAATACTTGCTAGATAAGTCGCTAATTGATTTATATGACTACTATATAGTTGCTAGAGACTGCTGACCTTCCAAGTATATTTTTGCAACAATTTCTGGTTTTGTATGCTGGCGGAACTTATATAGAGTGGTTATTTTTTCTTGATAAGTAAAATGTACTGTAAATAGTCGTCAAGCTTTGTCATTTAAGTTAAGGCCAACGGTTTGCGTTACTGTATTAATTCCGCTGCATTACGTTTTATTGAAAAAGAAAAAATGGCAGAACAAGGTTATGCAGATTTATTAAGGTTGTTTGAAGCGTAAATTCTCATTAGGAAGTGCTCTACT
>Ga0316197_10000033_pt1 | contig 131260 bp, 114 predicted proteins | sample OudBiesiAoxic_MG_FD_204939 | JGI IMG/M metagenome (GOLD analysis project Ga0316197, IMG submission 204939) | Coastal sediment microbial communities from Oude Bieten Haven, Netherlands - site A oxic | ecosystem: Environmental > Aquatic > Marine > Coastal > Sediment | place: Netherlands...
TCAACGGCGGCTACAACCTGCAATTTAAAGCCCAAAGTATAATCGCGTTGAGTACGTTTAACGCAGGGGGTGATTGATGTAGTCATAATAAGTCCTAAATGTGTAAACACATTTCAGGACGGGACAACATACAAACAAAGGCAGCATCTTACGGTGCTGCCTTTTTTTTGATTTCACTCCCTGTCGCGCGTAATGGGTAACTGGTAAACTTCTTACTATCGAACACAAGAGCACTTGTGAATGAAGCGGGCTAATAGCGAGTAAAACGATGAAACAGTATTTAGAACTCTGTCAGCGTATTGTTGACGACGGCGTTTGGATTGAAAATAAACGCACCAATAAGCGGTGCCTTACCGTTGTTAATGCCGATTTAACGTTTGATGTGGCTAATAATCAGTTTCCGCTTATAACCACTCGTAAAAGCTTCTGGAAATCCGCTATTGCTGAGTTGCTTGGTTATATCCGTGGTTATGACAATGCCGCTGATTTTCGTGCCTTGGGAACAAAAACGTGGGACATGAATGCGAATGATAATTTGGCTTGGCTGAATAATCCGCACCGTAAAGGTGAAGATGACATGGGGCGGGTGTACGGCGTTCAAGGCCGTAGTTGGCAGAAACCAGATGGTAGTACCATCGATCAGTTGCGAAAAATTGTTGATAACCTGTCTGAAGGTATTGATGACCGTGGTGAAATCCTGACGTTTTATAATCCAGGTGAGTTTGATATGGGGTGTTTGCGTCCTTGTATGCATACACACACATTTTCATTGCTTGGTGACACCTTACACCTAACAAGCTACCAGCGTTCATGTGACGTGCCACTAGGGCTCAATTTTAACCAAGTTCAGGTCTATACACTGCTGGCACTAATGGCTCAGATTACAGGCAAGAAGCCTGGGCTGGCTTATCACAAGATTATCAATGCACATATCTATGAAGATCAGTTGCCTTTGCTGCGTGATGTGCAATTAACGCGTACCCCTTTCGCTTCGCCTAAACTTATCATCAACCCAAAGATTAAAAGCCTTGAAGATTTGGAAACTTGGGTAACAATGGATGATTTCGAAGTGATTGGCTACGAGCACCATGAAGCGATAAAGTATCCATTTTCGGTTTAAAAATGTAAGCGTATTCTTCACGATAAATCGGAATATAAAGATCAGCAAAAAGCCCCGCATAGATAACCAATGCGGGGCTTTTTATGCTGGTATTGTCGTTAACCGATATACCAGGACATAAGCTATTAGGCGGTAAACGCTAAGATAGAACCAGGAAGAACCAAGAAGATAAAGGCAATATAACCAGCCACTGCCGCTTTACTTTTTGTTGCTAATTCACCTAAGAAGAATGCACCTTTCAATGGTAATTCTCGTAGCATCGGAATACCGAAGATAACAATTGTCGCCAGTAGGTTAAAGACTAAGTGTACAAGTGCAATCTGTAGAGCAAATACCGCGTACTCACCAGAGATTGCCGTTGCAGCCAGTAGTGCTGTAATACATGTGCCGATGTTAGCACCTAACGTAAACGGGTAAACATCACGCACTTTTAATACGCCAGTGCCTACTAGTGGTACCATCAAACTTGTCGTTGTTGAAGACGATTGAACAAGGATGGTAACAACGGTACCAGAAGCAATACCGTGTAGAGGGCCGCGACCAATGGCACTTTTTAGAATATCACGCGCACGCCCAACCATTAGGCTACGCATTAATTTGCCCATTGTGGTGATAGCCATAAAAATTAAAGTAATACCGATGAAGATAAGAGCAATACCACCGACGTTACCAAATGTTTCTAATGGTCCTTTAACAATGTCGACTGCTGGTTGAGTTAATGGCTTCATAAAATTCAAGCCTTTCATGCTCATGTCGCCAGCCTCCAACATTGGCGATACTAACCACTGAGAGATTTTATCCAGTAAACCAAACATCATTTCTAAAGGAAGAAAAATAGCAACGGCAAGTAAGTTAAAGATGTCATGTACGGTTGCACTCGCAAATGCACGACGGAATTCTTCTTTACAACGCGCATGACCAAGGCTAACAATTGTATTGGTTAGTGTTGTACCGATATTTGCGCCCATCACCATTGGAATCGCCGTTTCTACCGGTAATCCACCAGCAACCAAGCCAACAATAATTGACGTCACTGTACTTGAAGATTGAATAAGTGCTGTTGCAATCAAGCCAATCATTAGGCCTGCTACAGGGTGCGATGCAAATTCAAATAGCGTTTTAGCTTGTTCACCGACCGACCATTTAAAGCCGCTGCTCACCATTGATACGGCAACAAGTAAAACGTAAAGCATGAACGCTAGGTTTGCCCAGCGGACCCAACGCATAGAGCTGCTTGTTGTTTCAGCAGTAGTGGCCTGGGTATTCATAATCATATCTCCATGACAGTAGTATGTCGTTTGGGTTTCATTTTGTTGAAATCTGAGGCGATGGTAATTCTGTAATATTTCAGAAATATGACACTGACTGTCATAAAGCGATTTTGTGCTTAATTTGTGAAGGGGATTGGGTGGTGAAAATTTATATTTTAATTTTAATTGTAACTTAAGTCGTTGTTTTGTTTCTTTTTATTTCTGTTTGTATCGTTTTTTTTAATTTAAGTTTACTATGCTAAAAATACTGAAAAAAATAGTGATAATTTTCATTTTCATGGCGATTAGCCAGTGTTTTATATGACAGTGAGCATCACTATTTATTCAATTGTGCGGATATATCTCGGTTAAATCGCCAATTGCTCGGTTTTACCGAGTTATTAGCGCTGAACAAACGATTTCACAGATAGTAAGTGTGACAGCTACACTAAATTTACAAATCGTAATATTTTTTGTTTTGTTTTAAGGAGTCACGGTCAATGACCGATGCTATACGTAAGTTTTTAAAATTAGAGTCTGCGGGCGGTATCATTCTCATTATTGCCGCAGCAGTAGCAATGGTTATTGCAAACTCCCCATTACAATCTCTATACAGCGGTACATTGAGTTCATATATCGCGGGTTTATCTGTTGAGCATTGGATTAATGATGGCCTGATGGCTATTTTCTTCATGTTAATTGGACTTGAAGTAAAAAGAGAGTTGATTGAAGGTGCGCTAAATACAAAAGAGAAAGCTATTTTCCCTGCTATTGCTGCAGTGGGTGGCATGGTTGCGCCAGCATTAGTTTATGTAGCGTTTAACTTTGCAGATCCTATTGCGCTTCAAGGTTGGGCTATTCCTGCTGCAACCGATATTGCTTTTGCATTGGGTGTAATGGCGTTACTGGGTAATCGTGTACCTGTTAGCTTGAAAGTATTTTTATTAGCGTTGGCTATTATCGATGACCTGGGCGTTATTGTGATTATTGCTCTGTTTTACAGCAGTGATTTATCAACATTGGCACTTGCCGTTGCATTTGCTGCAACTGCAACGTTGTTCGCGATGAATGCGAAGAATGTTACCAAGACTTCTCTGTACTTAATTGTGGGGGCAATACTGTGGTTTAGTGTGTTGAAGTCAGGCGTACACGCAACATTGGCGGGTGTAGTACTTGGTTTTGCTATTCCACTAACTGGTAAAGACGGGCGTTCTGATAAGCATTCACCCCTGAAACACCTAGAGCATGTTTTGCATCCTTATGTTGCTTTCTTAATTCTACCGTTATTTGCATTTGCGAATGCTGGCATCTCTTTAGATGGCGTGTCGCTAGAAAGTGTTACAGGCATGCTGCCGCTAGGTATTGCTGCTGGACTATTCCTTGGTAAGCCATTGGGTATTTTCACAGCAAGCTATATCGCAGTTAAAATGGGGTTAGCCACATTGCCTGATGGTATTAATCTGAAGCATATCTTTGCTGTATCAGTGTTGTGTGGTATCGGCTTTACGATGTCGATCTTTATATCGTCATTGGCATTTGTAGGTGCCCCTGCTGATTTCAATACCTATTCACGTCTAGGTATATTAATGGGTTCAACAGTTGCTGCTGTTGTGGGTTACTTCTTATTGAGTCGGACTTTGCCTAAAACGGAGGCATAAAATGAAACGTTATCTTCTAAGCGTTGTAATTCTAGCTTCATCATCAGCCTTTGCTGGTTCTGATTATGACGGCTGTATTGATAATATTCAGACTGAAATCTGTCAGGCTTACTTTGCAGGCATTAGCCATGGTAAAGAGAATGTAGATATAGCTGAAGTGGGTGAACTGGAAGATTCCTTTCGCTCTCGTGCATTAGAACAACGTGTAGGAGAGCGTTACCGTAAAACAGTACAAACAGAAAAGAAAAACGTTCAGGTGAGTAATTTGTAACGAATTTTTTGATTGAATTGTAATAAATATTGAAGCCCCAAGAAGTGCAGCGTAAGCTGAGTATCTGGGGTTTTTTTTATTTATGAGTAGCAGGATGTCTCATCTCAATTATAACCATCTGTATTACTTCTGGATGGTATGCAAACAGGGCTCTGTTACCAAAGCGGCAGATGCCTTATTTCTAGCACCTCAAACGGTGACAGGGCAGATAAGAGCGTTAGAAGAACGCTTAAAAGGCAAACTAACCAAGCGTGTTGGCCGTAATATTGAACCGACAGAATTGGGGCAGCTTGTTTTTAAATATGCCGATAAAATGTTTGATTTGAGCTACGAAATGCTCGATATCGTTAACTACACTCAGCGAGAGAATCTATTACTCGAAGTTGGGGTTGCCGATGCTTTATCAAAACGGTTAGTCAGTAAAGTATTGCTGGAAGGCGTACCTGATGATGAACGAATCCAATTACGTTGTTATGAATCCACCCATGAAATGCTCCTAGAACAGTTGTCACAGCATAAACTGGATATGATCCTATCTGACTGCCCTGTAGATTCAGGAAAGAGCCCAGGGCTTTACAGTAAGAAATTAGGGGAGTCGAGTATGAGCTTCTTCTGTTCTGTTCCAGCTAAACCTGTCGATTTCCCTGCCTGTATTGAAGATTATAAACTTTTGGTTCCAGGTCGTCGAACTGCCATGGGGAGAAAATTACATCAATGGTTTGATCAGCAGGGCATAACTCCTAATATACTGGGTGAGTTTGATGATGCCGCATTAATGAAAGCCTTTGGTTCATATCACAGCTCAATGTTTGTCGCACCATCGATTTATGCAGAAGAAATTGAAGAGTCGAATACCATTCGCGAATTGAAGCGAGTGAAAGACATAAAAGAAGAATATTACGTAATTTTTGCTGAACGAATGATTATGCATCCAGCAGTTAAAAAAATATGCGAAGCAGATTTTAGTAAATTGTTTAAATAACGTTACGCAAAGTAATGTCTTTTATGGGTGTGAAACTAGTAAACCCTATAAAAGTTAAGTATATTAGCAATAACTTAAATTAATTGGCGGTTAGAGTATGGATCTGCAACAGATGGAGCAAAATGCGCCCAAAGCTGTAGTGTTGCTGAAAGCCATGGCCAATGAGCGACGTTTATTTATTCTTTGTTATTTACTAGAAGAAGAAATGTCGGTAGGGATGATGAGTGAGAAACTTGGCTTGAGCCAGTCTGCATTATCTCAACATTTGGCATGGTTAAGGCGCGATGGGTTAGTTGATACCCGTAAAGAAGCGCAAACGGTGTACTATCGTTTAAAAAGTGACGAAGTTAGAGCGATGATAAAGCTTTTACATGGTATGTATTGTGGCTAATCAGTAAGCAAACCCATGTTATTCATCATGTAAATTAATAATCATTTTTCAATAGATAAAAAAAAACCGGCATAAGCCGGTTTTTTTTATGCTAATTCGCAACTCTTTAAATTAAAGAGCTTTGATTTTAGCAGTTAGACGTGCTTTTTGACGTGCAGCTTTGTTCTTGTGGATCAGGCCTTTAGTAGCCATGCGATCTAGAACAGGTTGCATTTCAGCGAATGCTTTAGTTGCATTCTCTTTTTCGCCAGCTTCAATAGCAGTAATAACTTTTTTGAAGAAAGTGCGCATCATAGAACGACGGCTAGCGTTATGCTGACGACGTTTTTCTGAAGTAATAGCACGTTTCTTAGCAGATTTGATATTCGCCAAGGGTGTAACTCCCAAATCTTGGTACGGTGACAATTTTAGGGCGAGGACTATGCCTGCTTAACCAAAACTTGTCAAATGATTTGTGTGAATATCCGCCAAGCCAATCTAGTTGGCACTTGCGGAATAACACGGTTAATATGGCGGCAGATTTTACCAGCATTTGGTCTGGAAGTAACCTTTCTGAGCCATCTTTATGAGGTTTTTTTTGTGAGTAAGCGTCTTTTACGCTCTGGACTGATAGTTAGCGCCATGACTTTGATCTCCCGAGTGCTCGGTTTAGTGCGAGATGTTGTCGTGGCAAACCTTATGGGAGCAGGGGCTGCGGCCGATGTATTCTTCTTTGCCAACAAGATTCCTAACTTTTTACGTCGCCTTTTTGCCGAAGGTGCTTTTTCTCAAGCTTTTGTTCCGGTATTGACTGAATATCACTCATCTGGTGATCTTGACAAGACTCGGCAGCTGATTGCTAAAGCGTCAGGCACACTTGGCGTTATCGTTACCCTTGTCACTTTAGTGGGTGTTTTATGTTCAGGGGCCGTAACGGCCATGTTTGGCGCTGGATGGTTCATTGATTGGTTGAATGGCGGACCTGATGCTGGAAAGTTTGAATTAGCCAGCCTGTTACTGAAGATCACTTTTCCTTATTTGTGGTTTATTACTTTTGTTGCGTTATCTGGGGCAATTCTTAATACCATTGGAAAATTTGCTGTTTCTTCTTTTACGCCTGTATTTTTGAATATCGCTATCATTGGCTGTGCTTGGTTGATCTCTCCGAATTTAGAGCAACCAGAAATTGGTTTAGCCATCGGTGTGTTCCTGGGTGGTTTTATACAATTTGTTTTTCAGTTGCCCTTTTTGGCAAAAGCGGGATTGTTAGTAAGACCACAATGGGGCTGGAATGATCCGGGCGTAACAAAAATCCGAAAATTGATGTTGCCAGCTATTTTTGGGGTGTCTGTTAGTCAGATAAACTTACTGCTTGATACATTTATTGCCAGTTTCCTTATGACAGGATCCATTAGCTGGCTGTATTACTCTGACCGTTTATTAGAATTTCCATTAGGATTATTTGGTATTGCCATTGCCACGGTTATTCTTCCGGCGTTATCAAGAAAACATGCAGACCAACAAGGCAAGCAGTTTGCGGAAACCATGGATTGGGGAGTACGCATGGTATTGCTTCTGGGCATTCCTGCCATGCTGGGGATGCTAGTGCTTGCAAAACCGATGTTGATGGTATTGTTTATGCGTGGTGAGTTCTCGCTGTATGATGTTAATCAAGCTGCGATGTCTTTGTGGGCTTTATCTGCTGGCCTACTGAATTTTATGTTGATTAAAATTTTCGCCCCAGGTTATTACGCCCGCCAAGATACGAAAACACCTGTACGTTATGGCATTATTGCTATGGTATCGAATATGTTTTTCAATGCTATTTTTGCGTATTTCTTTAGCTATGTTGGCTTGGCGATGGCAACCGCTTTATCTGCTTTGATTAACGCAGGGCTGCTATATCGAGGCTTACACATTGCCAATGTTTACCGCATCACGAAAAAGACCTTATTCTTCGTGTTAAGACTTGTGATTGCTGGCGCAGCGATGGTCGCTTCTCTATTGTGGTTAATGCCGAATATCGATTTATGGAGCGAATGGTCAACACTTAATCGTGCTACATGGTTAGGGGGGTTGATTGCAGTTGGTGCATTTGTGTATCTTATTTCTGTGATGATTTTAGGCATTCGACCTCATCATCTTCGTACTGATAGCTGATAGACTGCCTTTAGTAGTATATAATCCGTCAGTTTTTCACATTGCGAATAATAAAAGCGACGCATGGAATTAATTCGAGGCATACATAACATTAAACCAAGGCATCACGATTGCGTGTTGACGATTGGTAATTTTGATGGTGTTCATTTAGGGCATCAGGCGGTATTACGCCAAGTGATTACAAAAGCGCAATCATTAGGCTTACCGGCAACGGTGATGACTTTTGAGCCCCAGCCGCTTGAATTGTTTGCGGCAGATAATGCCCCTGCTCGTTTAACTCGCTTTCGTGATAAGTACACACAACTGAAAAAAACGGGCGTCGAACGTTTGCTCTGCGTCAACTTTAATGCTCAGTTTGCCAATATGTCGGCAGAAGATTTTGTTCGTCGCTTGTTGGTAGAGCAATTGGGTGTTAAATTTCTGGTAGTGGGTGATGACTTTCGCTTTGGTAAAGGTCGATGCGGAAATTTTGAAATGCTTGAAGCTGCCGGACAAGAGTTCGGTTTTGTCGTTGTAAGTACTCAAAGTTTTTGTATGTTAGAACAGCGCGTCAGTAGTACCGCTATTCGCCATGCGTTAGTGAATGATCAATTACCGTTGGCGGCCTCAATGTTAGGCCGTTCATATAGTATCAGTGGGCGAGTATCCCATGGCCGAAAACTTGGTCGAACAATTGGTTTTCCAACAGCGAATGTCCCTTTAAAACGCCGAGTATCACCCGTGTCTGGTGTGTATGCGGTTGAGGTGTTCGGTGTTGATGGCGCACCTTTACTGGGTGTTGCCAATGTTGGTCATCGACCAACAGTCAATGGTGTACGTCAGCAATTAGAAGTTCACCTCTTTGATTTTCAATCGGATTTATACGGTTGTCAGATAGAGGTAGTGCTACACCATAAGTTACGTAATGAAATAAAATTCGAATCATTCGATGCGCTAAAAGCACAAATCGAGCGTGATGCTCAAACGGCACGGGTGTGGCTGTCTGAGCGTAATAATGTCCAACTTCGCCCAAGTAACGGAATCGAGAATCAATGAGTGACTATAAAGATACCCTGAACTTACCTGAAACAGGGTTTCCGATGCGAGGCAACCTGGCACAACGTGAGCCAGTAATGCTAAAACGTTGGGATGATGAAGATCTTTACGGTGAAATCCGTAAAGCTAAGAAGGGGAAAAAATCCTTCATATTGCACGATGGCCCTCCTTACGCCAACGGTGATATTCACATTGGTCACGCGCTAAATAAAATTCTTAAAGACATTATTATTAAGTCAAAGACACTTTCTGGCTTTGATGCCCCTTACATTCCCGGTTGGGATTGCCACGGTCTACCTATCGAATTGATGGTAGAAAAAAAGTGGGGCAAGCCAGGACGTAAACTTACAGCAGCTGAATTCCGCCAAAAATGCCGTGAATACGCAGCGGGTCAAGTTGAAGGTCAGAAAGAAAGTTTCATTCGCCTAGGTGTACTAGGTCAATGGGATAAGCCTTACCGCACAATGGATTTTGCAACAGAAGCGAACATTATTCGTTCTTTGGGCAAAGTTGCAGAAAACGATCACCTATTGAAAGGTTTTAAGCCTGTTCACTGGTGTACTGATTGTGGTTCTGCATTGGCTGAAGCTGAAGTTGAATACCAAGATAAAGTATCACCTTCTATCGACGTTAAATTTAAAGCCGTTGATGAAGTGGGTGTTGTCGCTAAATTTAACTGTGCAGAAGGTCACGAAGGTCAAGGTGATGTGTCTGTCGTTATCTGGACAACCACACCTTGGACAATGCCAGCTAACCGTGCCGTTGCTGTTCGTGATGATCTTGAATATGTAATGGTTCAAGTTGAAGCTGCAAATGATAAAGCGGCATACCGTTTAATCGTTGCTGCTGAGCTAGCAAAAGATGTAATGGATCGTGCGGGTATCGAACATTTCCATAATCTTGGCTTCTGTAAAGGTGCAGATTTGGAGCTAATGCGCTTCAATCACCCATTCTACAGCTTTGATGTGCCAATCGTTCTTGGTGATCACGTTACGACTGAATCAGGTACTGGTTGTGTACACACAGCCCCTGGTCATGGTCAAGAAGACTTCGTTGTTGGTCAAAAGTACGGCCTTGAAATTGCGAACCCAGTGGGAAGTAACGGCGTTTACTTACCTGATACAGAGCTGTTTGCTGGTCAACACGTATTTAAAGCTAACGATGTTGTTGTTGAAACATTAAAAGAGCACGGTGCGTTATTACACCATCATGCTTATGAGCACAGCTACCCACATTGCTGGCGCCACAAAACACCTATTATCTTCCGTGCGACGCCGCAGTGGTTCATTTCAATGGACAAAGCAGGCCTTCGCGCTAAAGCATTAGGTGAAATCAAGAGCGTTCAGTGGTTACCTGAGTGGGGTCAAAGCCGTATCGAAGGTATGGTTGAAGGTCGCCCTGAATGGTGTATCTCTCGTCAACGTACTTGGGGTGTACCTATTGCCCTGTTCGTTCATAAAGAAACACAAGAGCTTCACCCTGATACGCGCGCACTGATTGAAAAAGTAGCACAGCTTGTCGAGCAGAAAGGCATTCAAGCATGGTGGGATCTCGATCCTGCAGAGTTAATGGGCGAAGCTGATGCGGCTAATTACGAGAAAGTACTCGATACACTGGATGTATGGTTCGATTCTGGTGTTACGCACTTCTCTGTTGTCGATAGCCGTGAAGAATATAACGGCAACTCTGCTGATCTATACCTAGAAGGTTCAGATCAACACCGTGGTTGGTTCCAATCTTCATTGATTTCATCGGTAGCAATGAAAGGTAAAGCACCTTACAACCAAGTATTAACACACGGTTTCGTGGTTGATGGCCAAGGTCGTAAGATGTCTAAATCTGTTGGTAACGTTGTTGCACCAAAAGATGTAACGAATAAGCTGGGTGCTGATATCTTGCGCCTATGGGTTGCATCAACGGATTACACGGGTGAAGTTGCGGTTTCTGATGAAATCCTAAAACGCTCTGCTGATGCGTACCGTCGTATTCGTAACACTGCTCGTTTCTTCTTAGCTAACCTGAATGGCTTTAATCCAGAAACAGATCTAGTTGCACCAGAAGATATGGTGGCATTGGATCGCTGGGCTGTGGGCCGTGCGATGGAAGCACAAGAAGAAATCATTAAAGCGTATGACGAATACAACCTACACGGTGTAACGCAGCGTTTGATGCAATTCTGTTCTGTTGAGATGGGTTCTTTCTACTTAGATGTAATCAAAGACCGTCAGTACACTGCGAAGCAAGGTGGCCACGCACAACGTAGCTGTCAAACTGCGCTTTACTACATTGTTGAAGCATTGGTTCGCTGGATGGCACCGATTATGTCGTTCACTGCTGATGAAATCTGGAACGAAATGCCAGCTTCTCAAGGTAATGGTGAACAGCGTGATAAGTTTGTCTTTACTGGCGAATGGTTCGAAGGTCTATTTGGTCTTGCAGACGACGAAGTACTGAATGATGAATTCTGGGCTGAAATTCAACAAGTTCGTGGTGCGGTAAACAAACTGCTTGAGCTTGCGCGTAAAGACAAAGTGATTGGTGGTTCTTTGCAAGCAGAAATTACTTTGCATGCAAATGAAGCATTAGCAGCAAAACTGAATACGCTTGAAGATGAACTACGTTTTGTATTGTTAACTTCGAAAGCGGCTGTTGCTATTGCTGACACCATGCCTGCAGGTGCGCAAGAGACTGACGTTGAAGGTCTATTTGTGACCGTTAACGCATCTGAAGCGGCGAAGTGTGATCGTTGTTGGCACCATGTTGCTGATGTTGGCACTATCGAAGGTCATGAAGAAGTATGTGGCCGTTGTGTGACTAACGTTAGCGGTGAAGGCGAAGAGCGTAAGTTTGCCTAATGACACAGCAATCGTCTAAGCAAGGGCTATCGCTTAAACAATCTGGAATTCGCTGGCTATTGCTAGCGGTTCTGGTGTTCATCATTGATATTGGCAGTAAATTCTTGGTTATGAATACCATGGATTACGGTTGGCCCAACCGCATTGAAATTCTGCCATTTTTTAATTTGCTTTATGTACATAACTACGGTGCTGCATTTAGTTTTTTAAATGATGCTGGTGGTTGGCAGCGATGGCTGTTTGCTGCGATTGCATTAGGTGTGTCAGGTTTGTTAGCTTTTTGGATGCGTCGTACGCCACTCCAAAATAGATTGGCAAATAGTGCTTATGCATTGATCATTGGTGGTGCACTCGGTAATTTGTTTGACCGTTTGTATCATGGCTTTGTGGTTGATTTTCTTGATTTTTATGCGGGAACGTATCATTGGCCAGCATTCAATATCGCAGATACCGCTATTTGTATCGGTGCTGCACTGATCATTATTGAAGGCTTCATAGCTGATAAGAAAGAAACAGTCAGTTAATCACCGAAAATCAGAGTTACGTAATAACCTTAAGCGCTGTCCGTTGATACGGGCGGCGCTTTGTTGTAAAAAGGGGCAAGCATTTAGAGAGTCATACAAAAAAGATAAAATAAAGTGCGTTCTCTCTCTAGTGTCCTATAAATTGGCCTCTTACTACTAGGATGTTTACATGTCGGTAATAACGGAAAAAAGTGAAGTACTCATGCACTTCGCCATTAAATTAGAAGATGGCTCTGTGGCTGACTCAACGCAAGCGATGGGTAAGCCAGCCAAGTTTCGTATGGGTGATGGTAGCCTGACAGAAAATTTTGAAAAGTGTTTACTGGGTCTATCTACTGGTGAGAAAAGCCAGTTTGAGCTAGAACCTGCAGATGCATTTGGGTTATCTAACCCAGACAATATTCATCATGTAGACTTAAGTAAGTTCAGTGCAGATACACCTGCAGAAGTTGGGACGATTATCGGTTTTGCCGGTCCCGACGGACATGATATACCGGGAATTATAACCAGTGTCGTTGGTGATTCAGTTACCGTCGACTTTAATCACCCTCTTGCTGGGCAGCGTGTTACTTTTGAAGTAGACGTTGTCGAAATCCAAGATTAAGAGCTGTTTGAAATGAAAATCTTATTAGCAAACCCACGTGGTTTTTGTGCCGGTGTCGACCGTGCGATCAGTATTGTAGAGCGTGCGTTAGAAATGTATCAACCGCCGATTTACGTACGTCATGAAGTTGTTCACAATCGTTTCGTTGTTGAAGGGCTAAAACAGCGTGGTGCTATTTTTGTCGAAGAACTCAGCGAAGTGCCTGATGACAATATTGTGATTTTCTCAGCTCATGGTGTTTCTCAGGCGGTAAGAAATGAAGCGAAAGAGCGTCAATTAACCGTTTTTGATGCAACTTGCCCATTGGTAACGAAAGTGCATATGGAAGTCGCACGTGCCAGCCGTCGCAGTATGGAAGTGGTACTTATTGGTCACGCTGGTCACCCAGAAGTGGAAGGCACAATGGGGCAGTATGCGAGCGAAACGGGTGGCATGTACTTGGTCGAAAAACCTGAAGATGTTGAAAAGCTTCAAGTGAAAGATCCAAGTAACCTGCATTACGTAAGCCAAACTACGCTGTCAGTTGATGAAACGGCAGGTGTGATCGATCAATTACGTAAAGTGTTCCCTGAGATTCAAGGACCACGTAAAGATGACATTTGTTATGCCACTCAAAATCGCCAAGATGCAGTGCGTGAAATGGCTGAAAGTGTTGATGTTATGATAGTGGTAGGTTCAAAGAACTCATCAAACTCTAACCGTTTACGTGAATTATCAGAAAAACTCGGTACGCCGGGCTTTTTAACTGATTGCCCTGAAGATGTTCAACCCGTTTGGTTTGAAGGTAAAACCAAAGTCGGTGTGACGGCAGGGGCATCAGCACCAGAAGATCTTGTTAATCAGATTATTGTTCGTATTCAGGCACTGATTGGTGGTGATGTTGAAGAGCTGAGTGGACGAGAAGAAAATATGTTCTTTGAAGTACCGCGAGAGCTGCAAGTAAAGAATATCTAAATTTTCTTACACTAATTAAGAGCCCTGACGAAAGTCGGGGCTTTTTTGTATATAGATTTCATGGTCTCAACACGTTACATTGAAATGATTGATGACATCATTTATCCAGGGAGAATAAACGCAATGGTTAGAATTGCGATTGCAGGTGCGGCAGGGCGTATGGGCCGTCAGTTATTGAAAGCAACGGTAAACTCTGAAAAAGCAGCATTAGGTGTTGCGACTGAACGTTCTGAATCAACGCTCATTGGGGTCGATGCGGGTGAGTTGGCTGGTATTGGTAATGTAAGCATTGCGATTGTAGATGATCTTGCGAAGGCAGCTAACGATTTTGACGTGTTGATTGATTTCACTGCACCCGTGGCGACATTGGCGAATATTGAGCTGTGTAAGCAATATGGTAAGAAAATTGTTATTGGAACAACGGGTTTTTCAGAGGAAGAACGCGCGCTTATCGATTTAGCAGCCAAAGACATCGCGATTGTGATGGCGCCTAACTACAGTGTGGGCGTTAATCTCGTCTTCAAGTTGTTAGAAAAAGCGGCGAAAGTCATGGGTGATTATACCGATATCGAGATTATCGAAGCACACCATCGCCATAAGGTAGATGCACCATCAGGAACTGCCATTGGTATGGGTGAAGCGATTGCGGGTGCAATGGGCAATAAGTTGAGTGATGTTGCTGTATATGCTCGTGAAGGTATTACAGGTGAACGCACACGCGATGAAATTGGCTTTGCAACCATTCGTGCTGGCGATATTGTGGGTGAGCATACCGCTATGTTTGCTGATATTGGTGAGCGAGTTGAAATTACGCACAAAGCCACCGATCGTATGACCTTTGCAAATGGGGCGGTACGTGCTGCGGTATGGCTTGCAGATAATCAATCGGGCTTTTATACCATGCAAGATGTACTTGGGCTTGATGACCTTTAAGCGTGAGCCTGAAACTTGCATTATTCCCTAAAGGTATTTCGTGAATGTTTATGCATCATGTTTATTTTGGTGCATAAACAGTGATTTTTATACCCACTTCCCTCTCGTCTCATTTTGTTATTAACAATTGCTTACTTTTGTGTGAATAGTTTCGCTTTATGGGCATAATTCACATAAACCCTCCGTTAGTAAGGCTAAACTCGTAATAGCTGATCGTTTGCTTCGCATGTTAATTGTTTTATGATTTATCTTTGGTTGCGCAAACGATAAAGTGTGACTTGCTCATAAAATAGCCCTGAATTTCATCATAAATCTTACGGTTTCTATCGTTTGGCTGCGTTTTATCTCTAAAGTCGATATATTTTACACTTATTTTGGATTGATTCTTGACAGTTTTAGCAGTGATCCATAGAATGCGCGGAATTTGTCAAAATTCAGTTTGACTTGGGTTTCGACTTTGTATGGAATGGGTAGTTGCAAGTTTATCTGTTTTAATTGCATTTTTATTTTTTTTGGAGGTTGTCTTGAGCAAATCTGCGCTGTTAGTCCTTGAAGATGGGACTGTGTTCCGTGGTATATCCATTGGGGCAGATGGTTCGGCCATTGGTGAAGTTGTTTTTAACACCTCGATGACGGGGTATCAGGAAATTCTCACTGACCCTTCTTATTCCCAACAGATTGTAACGCTTACCTATCCCCATATTGGCAACACCGGAACCAATTCCGAAGACGAAGAATCTACTTCAATCCATGCGCAAGGCTTGGTAATTCGTGATCTACCCCTCCTCGCTTCAAACTTCCGTAATGAACTTTCCCTTTCTGATTACCTTAAATCACAAAACATTGTCGGTATTGCCGAGATTGATACGCGAAAGCTAACGCGTATTCTTCGTGAGAAAGGCGCTCAGAATGGCTGCATTATGGCGGGTGATAACCTTGATGAAGCATTGGCATTAGAAAAAGCAAAAGAATTCCCGGGCTTGAAAGGGATGGATCTTGCGAAAGTGGTAACAACGGCTGAAACATACCAGTGGAAGCAAGGTTCATGGACATTGCTTGATGGTTTGCCTGAGGCAAAAGATGACAGTGAACTGCCATACCATGTTGTTGCTTATGATTTCGGTGCTAAGCGTAATATCTTACGAATGTTAGTTGACCGTGGTTGTCGCTTAACGGTTGTGCCTGCTCAAACGTCGGCAGAAGACGTTCTTGCGATGAACCCAGACGGCGTATTCTTGTCGAATGGCCCTGGTGACCCTGAACCATGTACGTATGCGATTGAAGCGACGAAAACATTCCTTGATAAAGGTTTGCCGATTTTTGGTATCTGCCTTGGTCACCAAATCCTTGCTCTGGCAAGTGGTGCGAAGACAGTAAAAATGAAGTTTGGTCACCACGGTGCTAACCACCCGGTAAAAGATATCGACCGTGATGTGGTAATGATCACTAGCCAGAACCACGGTTTTGCTGCTGACGAAGCAACATTGCCAGATACGCTACGTGCAACGCACAAATCACTGTTCGATGGTTCTCTTCAAGGTATCCACCGTACAGATAAGCCAGCATTCAGCTTCCAGGGACACCCTGAAGCGAGCCCTGGCCCAACAGATGCAGCACCATTGTTTGACCACTTTATCGAGTTAATTAAGCTTTCTGTTAATGAAGCACGCAGCGCCTAAGCCGGAGTAGTAAGAAATGCCAAAACGTACTGACATAAAAAGTGTTCTGATTATAGGTGCAGGTCCGATTGTTATCGGTCAGGCATGTGAGTTTGACTATTCAGGTGCACAAGCTTGTAAAGCGCTGCGTGAAGAAGGTTACCGAGTTATTTTGGTTAACTCGAACCCTGCAACTATTATGACTGACCCAGACATGGCTGATGCAACCTACATCGAGCCAATTCACTGGGAAGTTGTGCGTAACATCATAGCTAAAGAACGCCCTGATGCTTTACTGCCGACAATGGGTGGCCAGACTGCACTTAACTGTGCACTAGAACTTGAAAAGCAGGGTGTACTAAAAGAATTCAATGTTGAAATGATTGGTGCTACAGCTGATGCAATTGATAAAGCTGAAGACCGTTCTCGTTTCGACAAAGCAATGAAATCTATTGGATTAGAGTGTCCTAATGCCGATACAGCGAAGACGATGGAAGAGGCTTACAAAGTTCTCGATATGGTTGGCTTCCCTTGTATCATTCGTCCATCGTTTACGATGGGGGGTACTGGCGGTGGTATTGCTTATAACAAAGAAGAATTTGAAGAAATCTGTACTCGCGGTTTAGATCTTTCACCGACTAACGAATTGCTTATCGATGAATCGTTAATTGGTTGGAAAGAATACGAGATGGAAGTTGTTCGTGACAAAAACGACAACTGTATCATCGTATGTGCGATTGAAAACTTTGATGCGATGGGTGTTCACACCGGTGACTCAATCACTGTTGCCCCAGCACAAACACTAACAGATAAAGAATATCAGTTGATGCGTAATGCATCGCTAGCAGTGTTACGTGAAATCGGTGTTGAAACGGGCGGTTCAAACGTACAGTTTGGTATCAACCCGAAAGATGGCCGTATGGTTATCATCGAAATGAACCCACGTGTATCGCGTTCATCAGCGCTTGCTTCTAAAGCGACAGGTTTCCCAATTGCAAAAATTGCGGCGAAACTGGCGATAGGTTACACGCTTGATGAGTTAATGAACGACATCACGGGCGGTGCGACACCAGCATCATTTGAACCGACTATTGATTATGTTGTAACGAAGATCCCTCGTTTTAACTTTGAAAAGTTTGCCGGTGCTAATGACCGTCTAACAACACAGATGAAATCTGTGGGTGAAGTGATGGCAATTGGTCGTAATCAGCAGGAATCATTACAGAAAGCATTGCGTGGCTTAGAAGTTGGCGCAACAGGCTTTGATGAAATGGTTGACCTAGACGAACCAAATGCAATGAGCAAGATTCGTCATGAGCTGAAAGAGCCAGGCGCAGAGCGTATTTGGTACATTGCTGATGCATTCCGTTCAGGTATGTCGGTTGATGGTGTGTTCAACTTAACGAATGTTGACCGTTGGTTCTTGGTACAAATTGAAGACATCGTTAAAGATGAGCAAAAAGTTAAAGATAACGGTTTTGCGGGTCTAAATGCTGTTGAACTACGTAAGCTAAAGCGTAAAGGTTTCTCTGATGAGCGTTTAGCTAAATTGCTAGGAGTTGCACAGAGTGAAATCCGTAAATTACGTGACCAGTATGACATTCACCCAGTTTACAAGCGCGTAGATACTTGCGCGGCTGAATTCTCTTCTGATACGGCTTACATGTATTCATCATACGATGAAGAGTGTGAGGCACAGCCAACAGATAAAGATAAGATCATGATTCTGGGCGGTGGCCCTAACCGTATCGGTCAAGGTATTGAATTCGATTACTGTTGTGTTCATGCATCATTAGCATTACGTGAAGATGGCTATGAAACCATCATGGTTAACTGTAACCCTGAAACGGTTTCAACGGATTACGACACATCAGATCGTTTGTACTTTGAACCAGTAACATTAGAAGATGTGTTAGCCATTGTACGTGTTGAAAAGCCAAAAGGCGTTATTGTTCAATACGGTGGTCAAACGCCACTTAAACTGGCTCGTGAACTTGAAGCTGCTGGTGTGCCGATTATTGGTACTAGCCCAGATGCTATCGACCGTGCAGAAGACCGTGAGCGCTTCCAGCAAGCGGTTGACCGTTTAGGTCTGTTACAGCCAGAGAATGCCACGGTTACAACAATGGAACAGGCAATTGAGAAATCACGCATTATTGGTTTCCCATTAGTTGTTCGTCCATCGTATGTATTGGGTGGTCGTGCGATGGAAATCGTTTATGACGAGCAAGACCTTCGCCGTTACTTCAATGAAGCGGTAAGTGTTTCTAATGAATCTCCGGTATTGCTTGACCGTTTCCTTGATGATGCAGTTGAAGTCGATGTGGATGCTATTTGTGATGGCGAGCAAGTTGTTATCGGCGGCATCATGGAACACATTGAACAAGCGGGTGTTCACTCGGGTGACTCAGCATGTTCACTGCCTGCTTACACGCTAAGTAAAGAAATCCAAGATGTAATGCGTGAGCAAGTGAAAAATCTAGCATTTGAGCTAGGTGTTCGTGGCTTGATGAATACCCAGTTCGCAGTGAAAGATAACGAAGTTTACTTAATTGAAGTTAACCCTCGTGCTGCACGTACTGTCCCATTTGTTTCGAAAGCAACAGGTGCACCGCTAGCGAAAATTGCTGCACGTGTAATGGCTGGTCAGTCTCTTGAATCTCAAGGTTTCACTAAAGAGATTATTCCACCTTATTACTCTGTGAAAGAAGTGGTTCTGCCATTCAACAAGTTCCCAGGTGTTGACCCACTGTTAGGCCCTGAAATGCGCTCAACGGGCGAGGTTATGGGGTTTGGTGATACATTCGCAGAAGCATTTGCTAAAGCAGAGCTTGGTTGTGGTAAAGAGTACGAAGATGGTGGTCGCGCACTATTATCGGTACGTAATAATGACAAGCAACGTGTTGTCGATTTAGCGTCTAAGCTTGTGAAGCTTGGCTACCAGTTAGATGCAACACACGGTACAGCTGTGATTCTAGGTGAAGCGGGTATTAACCCACGCTTAGTGAACAAGGTACACGAAGGTCGTCCTCATATTCTTGACCGCATCAAAAATAATGAATACTCCTACATTGTGAATACGGCAGAAGGTCGTCAAGCGATTGAAGACTCTAAAGTACTTCGCCGTGGCGCATTGGCTGAAAAGGTGAATTACACCACTACGTTAAATGCTGCATTTGCAACGTGTATGGCTCACACTGCCGATGACCGTGGTCACGTTACATCTTTGCAAGAGCTTCACGCTCGTATTAAGGCATAATCGACTACCATTAAGGTGCAATCTTAACGGTATATTGCTTATATTTTAAAACCCACCTTTTGGTGGGTTTTTTTATATTCGTAAATGAGGCTGGTAGGCGTGGTCTACATCACAATTTGTATCATTTTTAACTCACATAGAGCTTGAACTCAAAATTGAATTGCGTACAATTATCGACGTCGCAACAAGCGTCAAATTTTGGAGATTTCAATGAACGATACCGACCATCCTCCGAGTATGAAGGTGGAAAATCAAACCCTTTAATGGTGTCGGTCTCCTATGTTTCCGATCCTGCTAGGGTTCGGAATAGCTTGTCCTCATTTGTATATTTTCTTTTATACCCAATCTGACAATATTTCCTCGATTTTCTTCCTTTATTCTCAATGTTGAATTATGTCAATAAGTCGTAAATGACAGGCATTTTGCTGTTGTTTGTAGCGCTATTTTTTAGTGTTACAGCGAAGAGTAAAAAGCACGTTTACCTTGTATCGTGGCAAAATTTTGATGGTCGTTACTGTAACTATGCCAATCGGGAGATTCGCCATGGCGGTAATGAACTATGCAGCAGATGCTGTAACGGAAAACTATGGTCAGAATGATATTCTGGCTGCACGAAATGCATTTTTAAAATACACCTTTGATGAACAAGCGAAATTATTGGTTGTGATGCCAATGACAGAGGCCACTGGTGTGCTCCATGAGTGCCCACTACGTCATGTCCAAAACCTACTTGACCGGTTAGATGAACTGGGTGAAGAAGTACGTATGCGTCACTTAGCGAGTGGGCTGGGTTTACTGTGCTCTGAAGCTGAGCCTGCTGGCCATTATCTGAAAAATAGTGTGATGAGCCATGTACGTGAGCGTATTGGATGGATTGTGGGGTTGGCTTTACTTGGTATTGTTTCCGGTTTAATTATTTCTCATTATGAAGATACATTAAGCCAGTTAGTATTACTCGCTATTTATATGCCCGTTATTGCGGCTGCTGGTGGTAATACAGGCTCGCAAGCAGCAACCTTGGTGGTAAGGGCGCTCGCGATGGAAGAGATACGGTGTAAAGACTGGCTACTCGTATTGTGGAAAGAATTTCGCGTATCAATCATCATGGCTAGCGTATTAGCCGCGGTGATTATGGGGCGTGTGATGATGTTCAGCGGTAGTACCTTGTTGCCTGCAGGTATGAATTTAGAAGATATCGCAATGGCAATTGGTATGGCGATCTCGCTTCAGGTTGTATTATCAACGAGTGTTGGTGGTGTACTGCCAATGGTGGCACGGGCATGCCGATTAGATCCTGCGGTATTGGTTAGCCCGGTATTGGCCTCTGTGGTCGATATCACCGGTATGATGATTTACTTTACCACCGTCAATTGGATGCTTGGGTTGTCGTAGTATTACGCTAAAAAACATAACGAAAGCCCTAACGTATTCGATGCGTTAGGGCTTTGTTTTTTTAACCGCCGGTTTATCTCAATTTTCTTAATATTGGTTGTAAATACTTAGATATAAGGCCTTTTCAAATTCAGTGATAGGTGGCGTGGTGGGCTTATCATTCACATTGTCGGGTGGAAAATAGTTATTTACCAATTGGACAAACAACAGTGCTTTACCTGATTGGGTCTTAATCACTCCTGCTAGATTGTAACTGCCATATAACGATCCACTTTTGGCGACTATATTGCCTTTCAGTGGCGCTTGGCGAAGACTTTGTCGGTAAAGTAACGTGCCACTTTCTCCTGATACTGGCATGTTTTTCAGTAAACCCAGAGAAGGGTTGTTATAGAGGTGAGTGATCACTTGCATCAGTGAGCTTGCTTTTATGCGGTTATTACGCGATAAGCCTGAACCATCGACCATAACAGTATCGGTTAAGTCGATATTGGCGTGCTCCTGTAAAATGGCTTTGATTGCTGCCACGCCATTGTTGAATGTGCCTGCTTGTTTAAAGTATTCACGACCTAATGTTTTGGTTAAGTTATCAGCGATTAAGTTGTCTGATTTCTTCAGCATTACATCGATCAGTTCCGCCAGCGGTGCCGATTGATGACGTGCAATGCGTTTACCTTTTATATTGTCATTACGTAGAATTTTACCTTCTAGCTGGATCCCCGTACGTTTTAATTCCTGCTGAATCACTGCAGCGGTATAGGCTTCGGTATTTTGCACGGCAAAGTTTAACGGCAGTGGTTTCTTACTTTGTGGTAAACAGCCACTGAGTTGATAGTTGTTACTCGGATTTGCAACTAATTCTAATTCGCAGTGTTGCTGCTTTTGTTGTTCTTTTGTCACTATAAGCGCATTAGATACCGCGTTAATCGGCTGGTGGCTGGGAACGTTAATACGCGTTTGCTGACCGATAGCTTTATTACTGTATAAAGCGCCTTGTACACAGTTGTGTTCAAGTGTAATGCTGCTTGATGGCGCACTGTAGCAAACGCCTAAAATATCCCATGGCCAGCCAGCTGCGCGCTCATAACCAGAGAATGCATTGCCGTTTAGGTATAGGTTACCTTTAATTGTTGAAAGGTTATTCTTTTTGAGTACTTTTAACAGCGAGGCGAGCTCAGTACGAGATAGTGTTGGATCGCCATTAAAGCGAAGAATCACATCGTTAGTACTCACTTCAAGATCGGTATTAAAGCGGTAGTTGTCATCAAGATAGAGCTTAGCGGCAAGCGCTGTGATCACTTTCTGTGTGCTGGCTGGGGCTTGTAATTGCTCTGTTCGCTGAGAATAAAGTACCTGATTGGTTGCAGGGTCAAGGATCATTAACGCTAAATCGTGCCCGTTAGGCAGTTTATTGATGGCGGCTTGGGGATTGAACGTAGCCAGTGAAGGCAGACTCATAACGAGTAGTGACAGTGATAAGATTTTTTTAAACATGAGTATGCACAATTATCTGAAAACAATAGTGCTAATCATATAGTAGATATCCCCAAGTTACAGTAAACGAACATCTTGAAGTAACTTGGGTATAAATATAAAAAAACGCAGATCTTACGATCTGCGTTTTTTAAAAGTATCAGCGTTAAGCTTAGCTAATCCAAGTGGGATTAGAAGTCGTAACGTGCACCAAGAACGAACTCATCTGAAGCTTGTGCTTTAGTCGTTGAGCTATTAGCATCAAGTAGGTTGAACTTGTAAGATGCGTAAGTACGGAAGTTCTTGTTGAAGTAGTAAGTACCGTCAATAGCGATAGAATCTCTAAGGTCAGATGCATCGCCTGACGCGTTAGAATCTTCTAGGAAGTTGTAAGTAGTAATGAATACTGCTTTACCGTATGTGTAAGCTGCTGCGAATTCGTAACCAGTAGACTCATCGATTAGATCGTTGTTAACTACAGTGTTACGTGAATCTTGGTAAAGACCAGAGAAGTAGAAATCGCTGATTGTGTAAGAGATAGCACCGAATGCTTGCTTACCAGTTTTGTCTTCGTTACCGTTCTTAGAGCTTTGACCATCTTGCTCGCCGTAGCCAGCACCAAAGCCTAGACCCATGTCCATTGCGTACATTGCTGCAGCAGAGTAACCTTCGTTCTCGTCGCTACCGCCAAATACGTAGTTAGCTTTAACTGTTAGGTTGTCGCCATTGATGTCGAAAGAACCTACGTAGCTAAGGTTGTTGTCTGTACGGTCAGCTGCAGCAAGTTTGTTACCTGCTTCGTTACCGTGGTAAGCCATGATATCTGTAAAGTCAGTGATCATACCTAGAGAACCGTCAGCTTTACCGTATACTAGCTGACCGTATTGGCTGCCAACACCAGCGTATGCGTAACGTGTTTCGTCGTTGTCGCTGTCAGCGCTGCTGAATTCTTTTTCAAAGAAACCAACACCGTAGAAATCTTCAGTGATGTCTGTTTTACCAGCAACGTTAATACGTACGCGGCTCTTGTCCGACACTTCGCTGTTCGTTTTAGTCTTGTCTGTATTTTCTACGTCAGCTAGTACTGCACGCGCTTCAAAACGACCGCCAACTGCTAGGCTAGATGTTTCGTCTGAGTAAACTTCTGCCGCTGTTGCTACAGAAGAGATAGATGCTGCTGCTACTGCTAGAGCAATCAGTTTCTTGTTCATTGCCGAATCCTTTTTAAAATTATTTTATTTATGTACATTTAAGTTCTAAATGCATGGCGTTCTTTTTACTGATCTATTTTGGTTTTTGTTAGTAAAAAAAACTGAAAAATACTACATGGGGATAGTTTAAGAGTTATATTTGTGTTTATCCTTTTATTTATCAGTATCTTATTTAATTTCAAAAAAGTTCGATGCTGTCGTGTTGATTTAGTTGTATTTAGAGTTTTGTTGATATCTTTTCGGATGTTTAAATCGTTACTGTTGGTTAAATTGTGAGGTTTAACACATCTTTATGCTGTTTGATTGTGTTACAGGCTGACTTTTGTAAGAGTTCAATAATAATGATTTTCGAAGGTGATCTCTTTGTCATCTTTGTTTAAAATGACAGTAACCCTTTAAACCCTGCTGGTTCAGCCAATGCTGGTCTGGCTTTTTTTCCCCTAAGAGTGACGAGCGTCTTGGGGTGTACTGAGGTAGTGAAATTTATGGAAAAGGTTCCAATGACTGTGCGTGGTGAACAGACTCTACGTGAAGAGCTGGAGGTACTGTTAAAGCGTCGTCCTATTATTTCTAAGGCGATTGGTGAAGCTCGTGAATTGGGTGACTTAAAAGAAAATGCTGAGTATCACGCTGCGCGTGAAGAACAAGGTATTTGCGAAGCACAAATTCGAGATATCGAATATAAGCTCTCTGTATCTCAGGTTATTGATGTCACGAAAATGGAAAATACCGGTAAAGTGATTTTCGGTACGACTGTTAAGCTTATTGATATAAATACTGATGATGAAGTGATGTATTGTATCGTTGGTGATGACGAAGCAGATATTAAGAAAAATCTGATCTCTGTAAATTCTCCGATTGCACGTGGATTAATCGGTAAGCTTGAAGGTGATGAAGTCTCTATCTTTACCCCTGGCGGCGTAAAAGAATTTGAAATTGAACAAGTTCAATACATTTAACCGATAGTGGCTCAAGCGGTTAAAAGTGGTAATTATATTTAACTGTTAGTAAATGTTACATTTGAACAGTTATTTAAAGTTGAGATGTTACAATTTCAAAATGAGTAGATGTAAAAAAGGCCGCATTGGCGGCCTTTTTTATTTGCGAGGAAGTTCGATTTTTCGTTCTTCCGTTGGGCGGTAAAGAACAAGTGTTTTACCTATTACTTGAACTTTGTCTGCTTTCGTTTCGCGAATGATTGCATCAACAATCAATATTTTGGTTTCGCGGTCTTCAGTAGCAACCTTGATTTTGATTAACTCATGGTGATTAAGCGCAATTTCGATTTCAGCGATTACTGCTTCAGTTAAACCGTTTGATCCCATAAGAACAACAGGTTTTAGATTATGAGCAAGGCCTTTTAGGTGTTGCTTCTGTTTGGTGCTTAGATTCATGATGACTCTATTTTGTGAATTAGGGTTGAAAACACGACATTCTAACGCCATCTAGACTAGAAGACTAATTTGTTTAGTATACGCAGAACATTTTCAACGCAGTATACTGGATAAATACATCAACTCATTAGGTTTAGTATGAGTAGAAAAAAACAATCGGCCAGCTCTGGTCGTTGGTTAAAAGAACATTTTGATGATAAATACGTCCAAGAGGCACAAAAAAGGGGTTATCGCTCTCGTGCCATCTTTAAGATTGAAGAGATTCAAAATAAAGATAAATTATTAAAACCTGGCATGACAGTGGTTGACCTTGGTGCTGCACCTGGCGGTTGGTCACAGTACGCCGCTGAAGTGGTTGGTGATGAAGGACAAGTTATCGCATGCGATATTTTGTCGATGGATTCATTACCGGGCGTCAGCTTCTTGCAAGGGGATTTTCGCGAAGAGGCGGTGTTAAGTGCATTGTTAGAACGCATTCAACCAGACATGGTTGATGTCGTACTTTCAGACATGGCACCAAATATGAGCGGTAACCTTGCTTCAGACCAACCTAGAGCAATGTATCTTGTTGAACTAGCATTAGATATGTGCCGACAAGTTCTTGCTCCGAATGGCAGCTTCGCTGTTAAAGTTTTCCAAGGTGAAGGCTTTGATCAATATTTAGCTGAAATTCGTAACATGTTCAAAGTAGTAAAAATAAGAAAACCGGATTCTTCTCGAGATCGCTCTCGTGAGGTCTATATTGTGGCTACAGGTTACAAACTGTAGTACTCTACATTCATCTTTAAGTTATTGCGGGGCTAACACCTTGAGTGACATGGCAAAAAACTTGATTTTGTGGTTGGTTATCGCTGTGGTTCTGATGTCTGTCTTTCAGAGCTTCGGTCCTAGTGATAGCGCTGGCCGTCAAGTCGATTATACGACGTTTGTCCGTGAAATCGGTCAGGATCAGATAAGGGAAGCACGATTCAACGAGCGTGAAATCACCGTATTTAAGCGTGACAATACGCGATACGTCACTTATCTGCCTGTTTTTAACGATCAGAAACTACTAGACGATCTTATCAACGCTAATGTGAAAGTGTTGGGTACTCCACCTGAAGAGCCAAGCTTACTTGCTTCAATCTTCATCTCGTGGTTCCCAATGTTACTTCTTATTGGTGTTTGGGTTTTCTTCATGCGTCAGATGCAAGGCGGCGGCGGTGGCAAAGGTGCCATGTCGTTCGGCAAATCTAAAGCACGTATGATGAGTGAAGACCAAATCAAAACAACGTTTGCAGATGTTGCAGGTTGTGATGAAGCAAAAGAAGACGTTAAAGAGCTGGTTGATTATCTACGCGATCCAAGCCGTTTCCAAAAGCTAGGTGGCAAAATTCCAACAGGTATTTTGTTGGTTGGTCCTCCTGGTACGGGTAAAACGCTGTTGGCAAAAGCAATTGCCGGTGAAGCGAAAGTACCGTTCTTCACTATTTCTGGTTCTGACTTTGTTGAAATGTTCGTTGGTGTAGGTGCATCTCGTGTACGTGACATGTTCGAACAAGCAAAAAAAGCAGCGCCTTGTATTATTTTTATCGATGAAATTGATGCTGTAGGTCGTCAACGTGGTGCTGGTGTTGGTGGTGGTCACGATGAACGTGAACAGACATTGAACCAAATGCTTGTTGAGATGGATGGTTTTGAAGGCAATGAAGGTGTCATTGTTATTGCTGCGACAAACCGTCCCGATGTATTGGATCCAGCATTACTTCGACCGGGTCGTTTCGACCGTCAGGTTGTGGTTGGCTTACCAGATGTACGTGGTCGTGAACAGATTCTTAAAGTTCACATGCGTAAAGTACCGCTTGAAGGAGATGTAGTACCATCTTTGATTGCTCGTGGTACACCTGGTTTCTCTGGTGCTGATTTGGCAAACCTTGTGAATGAAGCTGCATTATTTGCTGCTCGGGGTAACAAGCGTGTTGTTTCAATGGTTGAGTTCGAATTGGCGAAAGATAAAATCATGATGGGCGCAGAGCGTAAATCAATGGTTATGTCTGAAGACCAAAAAGAATCAACGGCATATCACGAAGCGGGCCACGCAATTATTGGTCGCTTGGTACCGGATCACGATCCAGTGTACAAAGTATCAATTATTCCACGTGGTCGTGCGTTGGGTGTGACTATGTACTTGCCTGAGAAGGATCGCGTTAGTCACTCTCGTGAATTCCTTGAATCTATGCTTTCAAGCCTTTACGGCGGACGTTTAGCTGAAGAGTTGATCTACGGTGCTGATAAAGTGTCTACTGGCGCTTCTAACGATATCGAACGTGCGACTGATATTGCACGTAAAATGGTTACTCAATGGGGCTTCTCTGACAAGATGGGTCCAGTGCTTTACGCTGAAGATGAAGGCGAAGTATTCTTAGGTCGTTCGGTTACACAGACTAAACACATGTCTGATGATACTGCTCGTGCTATTGATACGGAAGTTCGTGCTCTTATCGACCGTAACTATGAACGTGCTCGTGAAATTCTGACTCAAAATATGGATATCATGCATGCAATGAAAGATGCATTGATGAAGTATGAGACGATTGATGCTGGTCAAATCGATGATTTGATGGAGCGTAAGTCAGAAATTCGTGCACCGAAAGGTTGGGGTGATACTGATGATGTAATAAAGCCATCAGCAGCTAAATCAGAGCCGGCACCTGAATCGAAAGCAGAAGCTAAAGTTGAAACTGAAGAAAAGCCAGTTGCAACTGACAGTGAAGAGCTAAAGCCAAAAACAGAACAAGCACCAAAAGAAGACGATAAGCCTCAAGCTTAATTGCCTTTCAAATATTAAAGCCCCGAACTTGTGTCGGGGTTTTTTTTTATTTAAATTATCATGGAGTAATGATTCGTGATTTTGACAAGCAAAGAAAAAAAACTTGATTTGTCTTACCCCCATACTATGGGGATCTTAAATGTTACCCCTGATTCATTTTCAGATGGGGGGAAATTCAATCAATTTGATCATGCGCTGCGGCATGTCGAGGCAATGCTAGAGGTTGGCACCAGTATTCTCGATATCGGTGGTGAATCGACTCGTCCTGGTGCTGCAGATGTTTCAGAAGAGCAAGAGCTTGAACGTGTTGTACCTATTATAGAGGCAATTCGACAGCGTTTTGATTGTTGGGTATCAATAGACACGAGTAAAGCGCTTGTGATGACGGAAGCGGTTAATGCAGGTGCAGATTTAATTAATGATGTACGTGCATTACGTGAAGAGGGAGCATTAAAGGCAGCAGCAAAAGCCAATGTGCCGATTTGCTTAATGCATATGCAAGGTCAGCCGCGTACAATGCAGGCTCAACCACATTATGGCGATTTAATTACTGATGTAAGTGAATTTCTTGCCGAACGTATTGCTGCATGTGAAAAAGTGGGTATTGTCCGCGAACAATTATTATTAGATCCAGGGTACGGTTTTGGTAAAACCTTGGAGCATAATTATCACTTGCTGGCTCATTTGGATAAATTCCACCAATTTGGACTTCCTCTTTTAGTGGGGATGTCTCGAAAATCGATGATTTCAAAATTATTGAGCAAACAGCCAAGTGAATGTCTTGTTGGTAGCCTGGCGTGTGCGACAATTGCAGCAATGAAAGGTGCGCAAATAATTCGTGTTCATGATGCACAAGAAACTGTCGATGTGCTAAAAGTGTGTCGTATGACGCTGGCACAAGAATAAAACTAAACGTGATTTCAATGTAGATAACGGCATTTGGTATAAAAAATACTGATATTTATAGAATCATGTTAAAAAATAAAAGAAATTGCTAGGAGCATATAATGGCGGAACGTAAGTTTTTTGGTACCGATGGTATTCGTGGATTGGTTGGCGAAGGCCCTATTACCCCCGAGTTTGTACTGAAGTTGGGTTGGGCTGCTGGGCGTGTTTTATCTCAGCAAGGCACCAAAAAGGTATTGATTGGTAAAGATACGCGCATTTCTGGCTACATGCTTGAATCTGCATTAGAGGCCGGTCTTGCTGCGGCAGGCCTGCAAGCCGCATTTACTGGGCCAATGCCTACACCTGCTGTTGCATACCTCACGCGTACTTTCCGTGCTGAAGCGGGTATTGTCATTTCAGCATCGCATAACCCGTATTATGATAACGGTATTAAATTCTTTTCATCGGAAGGCACAAAATTACCTGATGCGATTGAATTAGCGATTGAAGCTGAAATGGAAAAACCACTGACTTGCGTTGAATCAGCAATGTTGGGCAAGGCTTACCGTATCAGTGACGCAGCTGGTCGCTACATCGAATTTTGTAAGGGTACTTTCCCTTCTCAGTATGATCTTTCTGAGTATAAAATCGTTGTCGATTGTGCTCACGGTGCGACGTACCATATTGCCCCTAATGTATTCAGAGAGCTTGGCGCTGAAGTGATTACCATTGGTTGTGAGCCTAACGGTATAAACATTAATGACCAAGTTGGCGCAACCGATGTACGTGCATTACAAGCTAAAGTACTCGAAGAGAAGGCCGACTTTGGTATTGCCCTCGATGGTGACGGCGATCGGGTGATCATGGTTGATAATGAAGGCAACAAAGTTGATGGTGACCAAATTGCTTATATTGTTGCCCGTGATGCATTGCGTCGCGGTGAACTAAAAGGTGGCGTTGTTGGTACATTAATGACTAACCTTGGTATGGAAGTCGCCCTGAAAAATTTAGGAATTCCCTTTGTTCGCTCAAAAGTGGGTGACCGTTATGTGATGGAAGAATTGCAGAAACTTAATTGGTTAATTGGTGCTGAGAATTCAGGTCACGTTATCTTATTAGATAAAATTACGACAGGTGACGGTATTGTTGCTGGCTTGCAAGTGATGGCGTCAATTGTTGGTAGTAAGATGACATTGAAAGAACTTAGCGATGGCATGACAATGTTCCCGCAAGTACTCGAAAACATTCGCTTCAAAGGTGAAGGTAATCCGTTAGAGTCTGATGCTGTTATTGCCGCTCAAAAAGCGGTTGAAGCCAAGTTGGGTGATACTGGCCGTGTTCTATTACGTAAGTCAGGTACTGAACCTTTGATTCGCGTTATGGTTGAAGGTGAAGATGCGGATCTAGTGCAGCAATACGCACTTGAAATCGCTCAAGCAGTAAAAGACAACTGTTAAGTGTTGGTCGGTTATCATCAGGTTTTATTTCTAGGTGATATTTAATAGTTCTGTGTTGGTTTTTGTTTAAATGTTGTACAAGTGGCTCGCCTTAATAACTATTTGATGAAATAGTACTTGTCACATCTACACGCATTCGCTAGTATTCTCCCGCTCCTTAGTGATGGGAGTGCGCTGGCAGTACTACAACAAAAGCCGGCACAGCAAAATTGACAATAGGTGGAACCCATGTACGAAATTCTACTTGTGATTTATCTGTTGGCTGCGCTTGGTGTTATTGGCCTAGTACTGGTTCAACAAGGTAAAGGCGCGGATATGGGAGCTTCATTTGGGGCTGGTGCATCAGGAACTCTGTTTGGCGCTAGCGGCTCTGGAAACTTTTTGACCCGAATGACTACAGTTTGTGCGGCAATTTTCTTCATTATTAGTCTTGTTCTTGGCAACATGAGTGCAAAGCAAGCATCTGAAAAAAGTAGCTGGGAAGATCTGAGTGGTAACGTAAACTCAGAGCAAGTTGTAGAAAAAACTGAGACTGCGCCTCTAAATAGCGACATTCCTCAGTAATAAAAGATTTAGCCGAGATGGTGAAATTGGTAGACACGCTAGCATGAGGTGCTAGTGCCGCAAGGTGTAGGGGTTCAAGTCCCCTTCTCGGCACCATTATACTGGTTACTTGTAGTAGTAACATCTGAGCGATATAATACGTTTAGATTTCGGACGCGGGATGGAGCAGTTTGGTAGCTCGTCGGGCTCATAACCCGAAGGTCGTTGGTTCAAATCCAGCTCCCGCAACCACTTTCCCGAAAAGCGACTATCCTATTTAATAGAGATGTTGTTTTTCTATCACAGCTTGCTGTGGTAATCAGGGTCCAGTAATAAAAAACCCCGTATTCGGGGTTTTTTATTATCTGAAAGATGACAATTCAGATATTTACTGGGCTTTTGGCCCTTTTTTTGTTTTCAGGGGGTTGTCTTGACAGCTTTAGAGATGCAATTAACCGAACTACTTGAGGCGTCTGTCAATGCTTCAGGTTATGAACTGGTAGGCTTGGAATTTATTCGCGCAGGCGAACATTCTACATTACGTGTTTTCGTGGATCATGAAAATGGTATTAATGTGGAAGATTGTGCCGAAGCAAGCCGTCAAATCAGTGCAGTTATGGACGTAGAAGATCCTATCACTGTGGCTTATCACCTGGAGGTGTCTTCCCCTGGTCTCGAGAGGCCGCTGTTCAAAGCTGCACATTACCAACAATTTGTTGGTCACGAGGTCAACTTGGTATTGAAAATGGCGATGAATAATCGTCGTAAGTGGAAGGGTGACATTGTTGCTGTTGAGGGTGAGCTTATCACTCTGAAAGTCGACGGTAATGATGAAACATTCGCACTTAGCAATATTTCCAAAGCTAACCTGATTCCAAAATTCTAACCGCTAAGCAGAGGCATTAGAAATGAACAAAGAAATCTTGGCTGTCGTTGAAGCGGTATCCAATGAAAAAGCTGTTCCTCGTGAGCGTATCTTTGAAGCACTTGAGATCGCACTGGCAACAGCTACTAAGAAAAAACACGAAGCAGAAATTGATGTTCGTGTTGCTATCGATCGTAAGACGGGCGAAGTTGTAACATTCCGTCGTTGGATTGCTGTTGACGAAGTCACTCAACCGACATTAGAGATTACGATTGAAGCGGCACAATACGATGATGAAACCATCGAACTTGGTGGATTTGTTGAAGACGAAATCGAATCAGTAACATTTGACCGCATTACAACACAAACTGCTAAGCAAGTAATCGTACAAAAAGTACGTGAAGCTGAACGCGAGCAAATTGTTGAACAGTTTATGGATAACGAAGGTGAGCTAATCACAGGTATCGTTAAAAAAGTAAACCGTGATGCAGTAATTATTGATTTAGGTAATAATGCAGAAGCCGTAATCCAACGTGATGATCAGCTTCCTCGTGAAAACTTCCGTTCAGGTGACCGTGTTCGTGGTCTTTTATACGCAGTGCGTCCTGAAGCGCGTGGTTTCCAATTGTTCATGACACGTTCTAAGTCAGAAATGTTGTTAGAACTATTCCGCATTGAAGTGCCAGAAATCGGTGAAGAGCTGATTGAACTAATGGGCGCTGCTCGCGATCCTGGTTCACGTGCGAAAATTGCTGTGAAAACAAACGACAAACGTATTGACCCAGTTGGTGCGTGTGTTGGTATGCGTGGTGCACGTGTGCAAGCCGTTTCTAGTGAACTTGCTGGTGAGCGTATTGATATCGTTCTTTGGGACGAAAACGCAGCACAGTATGTTATCAACGCAATGGCGCCTGCTGAAGTTGCTTCAATCATTGTTGATGAAGATAACCACACAATGGATATTGCTGTTGAGAAAGATAACCTTGCTCAAGCAATTGGTCGTAGTGGTCAGAATATCCGTTTAGCATCACAGCTTACTGGCTGGGAACTAAATGTAATGACTGTAGAAGATCTACAGAAGAAGCACAAAGAAGAAGCACAAGTATCGATTGATACGTTTACTAAACACCTAGACATTGATGAAGACTTCGCGACGCTATTGGTTCAAGAAGGCTTCACAACACTAGAAGAAATCGCTTACGTTCCTGTTAGCGAGCTTATGGATGTTGAAGGTCTTGATGAAGACGCTATTAATGAGCTACGTAAGCGTGCGAAAGAAGCACTGACTACGCTTGCCCTTGCGCAAGAAGAATCATTTGAAGGTGTAGAGCCTGCAGCTGATCTTCTTGGTCTTGACGGTTTAGAGCGTGAATTGGCGTTTAAGCTAGCTGCGAAAGGTATTTGTACGCTGGAAGATCTTGCTGACCAAGGCACAGATGATTTGCTCGATCTCGAAGAGATGGACGAAGCAAAAGCGGGTGAGCTGATTATGGCTGCGCGTAACATTTGTTGGTTTAGCGACGAAGCGTAATAAAAAATTAGCAAGGGAGGAGCAGTATGTCAGAGGTTACAGTTAAAGCATTAGCGGCAGAAGTGGGAACACCAATTGACCGTTTGCTTCAACAGTTTTCCGATGCTGGTATCAGCAAGAAAGCTGAAGATAACGTAAGCCAAACCGAGAAGCAGTCTCTATTGTCACACCTGCAAAAAGAGCACGGTGGTGAGAGTACTGATAGCACTCCAACTCGCCTTACTTTACAACGTAAGACACACAGCACTTTAAGTGTGTCGGGTACGGGTGGTAAAAGTAAAAGTGTTCAAGTGGAAGTACGCAAAAAGCGTACTTTCGTGAAGCGCTCAGCTCTTGAAGAAGAGCAGCGTGCTGCTGATGATGCTAAGCGTGTAGCAGAAGAAACTGCACAACGTGAAGTTCAAGCTCAGCAAGATGCTGAATTGAACACTAAGCGAGAAGCAGAAGAAGCTGCAAAACGTAAAGTAGAAGACGCGCGTTTGGCTGAAGAAAAAGCAAAGCGTGACGAAGAAAATAAGGCTAAACGTAACACCGAGGATACGGTGAAGCGTGAAGCTACAGATAAGCGTAAAGCCGAAGAGAAAGCTAAACGCACCGTCGCTGTCGAACAGGCTAAGAGTGAAACTGAGTTATTGCAACTTCGCCGGGAAGAGGAAGCCAAGCGTAAAGCCGAAGAAGATAGTCAGCGTCAGCTAGAAGAGGCCCGCAAAATGGCAGAAACAAATGAAAAAAACTGGTCAGCTACTGAGCAGAATGCAACAACAAGTATGGAAAAATCAGATTACCACGTAACAACATCTACTCACGCCCGTGCTGCGGAAGATGAGCAAGATCGTAAAGAAGAAACCACTGGTACTCGTCGTAAGAAAAAGCCAGGTGCTAAAAAAGCAGATGACCGTAAAGGTCGTGGTGGTCGTAACCAACGTGGTGGACGTGGTAAGCAAAAACCTCAGGTTAATGCTCCTACTTCAATGCAGCAAGGTTTTGATAAAACAGCGACAGTAGCTAAATCAGATGTTGTGATTGGCGAAACAGTTGTTGTTTCTGAACTGGCTAACAAAATGTCAGTAAAAGCGACTGAAGTCATCAAAGCGATGATGAAGATGGGCGCTATGGTTACCATTAATCAGGTAATCGACCAAGAAACAGCGGCGCTTGTTGCTGAAGAAATGGGTCACAAAGTTATTTTCCGTAAAGAAAATGAACTTGAAGAAGCACTGATGTCTGACCGCGGTGAAGATAAAGCTGCTGAGTCTCGTGCTCCTGTTGTTACTATCATGGGTCACGTTGACCACGGTAAAACATCAACGCTTGATTACATTCGTAAAGCACACGTTGCTTCTGGCGAAGCTGGCGGTATTACGCAGCATATCGGTGCTTACCATGTTGAAATTGGCAACGGTATGATCACTTTCCTTGATACTCCAGGACACGCAGCGTTTACCGCTATGCGTGCTCGTGGTGCTCAAGCGACAGATATCGTTGTACTAGTAGTAGCAGCAGATGATGGCGTTATGCCTCAAACAATCGAAGCAATCCAGCACGCTAAAGCGGCAGGTGTTCCTTTGATCGTTGCTGTGAACAAGATCGATAAAGAAGGCGCAAACCCAGACAACGTTAAGAATGAGCTAGCTCAGTACGATGTTATTCCTGAAGAGTGGGGCGGTGAGAACATGTTTGTTCACATCTCTGCAAAGGAAGGTACTAACATTGACGGTTTGCTAGAGGCTATCTTGCTTCAGTCTGAAATTCTTGAGCTGACTGCAGTTAAAGAAGGTATGGCTAGCGGTGTTGTTGTTGAATCTCGTCTTGATAAAGGTCGTGGTCCAGTTGCAACAGTACTTGTTCAATCAGGTACTTTACGTAAGGGCGATATCGTTCTTTGTGGTCTTGAACATGGCCGTGTTCGTGCAATGCGCGATGAAAACGGTAAAGAAATTGAAAGTGCAGGTCCTTCAATTCCAGTTGAGATCTTAGGTCTTTCTGGTGTGCCAGCATCGGGTGACGAAGCGACTGTTGTACGTGATGAGCGTAAAGCACGTGAAGTTGCACTTTACCGTCAAGGTAAATTCCGTGATGTTAAACTAGCACGTCAGCAAAAAGCTAAACTAGAAAACATGTTCTCACACATGGAAGCTGGTGAAGTTGCTGAACTGAACGTTGTACTGAAAGCTGATGTACAAGGTTCTATCGAAGCAATCGCTGATTCACTAATGAAGCTGTCTACAGACGAAGTTAAAGTGAAGGTTGTTGGTTCGGGTGTTGGTGGTATTACTGAAACTGATGCAGTACTTGCAGCAGCGTCTAATGCAATCATTCTTGGTTTCAACGTTCGTGCTGATGTTCCTGCTCGTCGTATGATTGATAACGAAAACCTTGACTTACGTTACTACTCAATCATTTACCAATTGATTGATGAAGTTAAGGCAGCAATGGGCGGTATGCTTGCTCCTGAATTCCGTCAGGAAATCATTGGTCTAGCTGAAGTTCGTGATGTATTTAAATCTCCTAAGATCGGCTCAATCGCTGGTTGTATGGTTACTGAAGGTACTATCAAGCGTAACAACCCTATTCGTGTACTACGTGACAACGTGGTTATTTACGAAGGTGAGCTTGAATCACTACGTCGTTTCAAAGATGATGTTAACGAAGTTAAGAATGGCTACGAATGTGGTATCGGCGTTAAGAACTATAATGATGTTCGCGTTGGTGACCAGATCGAAGTATTTGAAATCATTGAGATTCAACGTACTCTTGACTAATCATCAAGGTTGTTACTTATCTAATTAAGTAAACATACAACCCAATGGGGAGCTTAGGCTCCCCATTCTTTCAAGAGCGCTTTCTTCTTTAAGACAGCCCGTTTCTTTAAGAGAGATAGTTAAAATGGCTAAAGAATTCAGTCGTACCCAACGTGTTGCGCAGCAGCTACAAAAAGAACTTGCTGTTATCCTTCAGCGTGAGCTTAAAGATCCACGTGTTGGCATGACAACAATTTCAAGTGTCGAAGTGTCACGTGACATGTGTTACGCAAAAGTATTTGTAACATTTTTCACTATCGGTGAACAAACAGCAAAAGGCAGCCTAGCTGTTTTGCGTGAAATGGCACCGTACATTCGCTCACTTCTTGGTAAGCAAATTCGCCTACGCGTAACCCCTGAACTTACGTTTATCTTTGATGAATCATTGACTGAAGGTATGCGTATTTCGAACTTAGTTTCTAATGCGGTTCGTGATGACGAAGAGCGTCGTGTTGATGAAGATAACACGGAAGAAGGTGAGGATAAGTAATGGCACGTCGTCGTAAGGGTCGTCCAATCGATGGAGTTATTCTTCTCGATAAACCAACCGGAATTACTTCGAATGATACGCTGCAAAAAGTAAAGCGTATCTTCTTTGCTCAAAAAGCGGGTCATACTGGAGCGCTAGATCCATTAGCGACAGGTATGCTGCCGATTTGTTTTGGTGAAGCGACGAAGTTTTCTCAATTTTTATTGGATTCAGATAAGCGCTACCGTGTAATTGCAAAATTAGGTGAGCGTACAAATACCTCTGATTCTGATGGTGAAGTTGTTGAAACGCGTGAAGTGAAAGTTGACCGTGGTCAGCTTGAGCGTTGCATTGCTAAGTTCCGTGGCACGACTGACCAGATCCCTTCAATGTTTTCAGCATTGAAGTATCAAGGTCGCCCTCTTTATGAATATGCCCGTGAAGGTATCGAAATTCCTCGTGAATCTCGTAAAATCACCGTTCACTCTATTGAACTTCTTCGCTTTGAAGGTCATGAAGTTGAAATGGAAGTGCATTGTTCAAAAGGGACTTACATTCGTACTATTACCGATGACCTTGGTGAAATGCTGGGTTGTGGCGCACACGTTGTATATTTACGTCGTACCGGTGTGTCTAACTACCCGATGGAAAACGTTGTTACCTTAGAACAACTTCAAGCATTGCTTGATCAGGCAAAAGAGCAAGGTATTGAACCTGGCGAATTACTTGATCCACTATTGTTACCGACAGATTCTGCAGTACAAGATTTGCCAGAGGCGAATGTTACTGTTGAAGGTGGCGATGCTATTTTGCACGGTCAACCTGTCAAAGCGAGCAAAGTACCAGAACAAGGTACATTAGTTCGCATTACCGTTGGGAAACAACGTGACTTCATTGGTATTGGTGAAATAGACCAAAACAATATGGTTGCGCCTAAGCGTGTTATGGCTAACAAGCAAGATGAAGCATAATCGTTAGCTAACTGTTATTTGAGTAGTTATGCGCCAGATATTCGAATAATAAACGCGATGAAAATAGTCACTATTTTCATCGCGTTTTTCTTTCTATTCTTTTTTCTTGCAGCAGCTCTATGCTGCCAGTATAATCCGCGGTTCGGGTGTCGGCTGAATCAGAGATTGGCGACACAAATTAAAAACATCTAGTATTAGGAAGAGTTATGTCTCTGAATGCAGAAACTAAAGCAGCTATCGTTGCTGATTACGCACAATGCGAAAACGACACTGGTTCACCTGAAGTTCAGGTTGCGCTTTTAACAGCACAAATCAACCACCTTCAAGGTCACTTTGCTAACCACAAACACGATCACCACAGCCGTCGCGGTCTATTACGTATGGTTTCTCGCCGTCGTAAGCTTCTAGACTACCTTAAAGGTAAGAATCTTGATCGTTACCAAGATCTTATCAAGCGTCAAGGCCTACGTCGCTAAGATTGCTTTCGAGAAAGGAGCCTTATGGCTCCTTTCTTTTTATTAGGCTCTATATTTACTGAAATACCCCTTTACCCTGATTAAGCAGTCGTTTTCCCGACCTTAAGGTCGCGGCTAATGAATGTTATTTGACGAATAAGCGAAAATATTGATTCGATAGATAATTTTCATTAGTCGCGATATGTAAAATCATCGTGAAAGTGGGTTTCATCACATGACGCCTTTCTTTGTGTCAGATATACTCAATGGCGCAAATAAAATGCGAATAATATTAAGGAAATTCACGTGAATCCTATCGTAAAGACTTTCCAGTACGGTAACCATACAGTTACCCTAGAAACTGGTGTTATGGCACGTCAAGCGACTGCTGCTGTTATGGCAAGCATGGACGATACGTCTGTGTTTGTATCTGTTGTTGGTAAGAAAGCGGCTGTTGAAGGCCAAGATTTCTTCCCTCTAACAGTTAACTACCAAGAGCGTACATACGCTGCAGGTAAAATCCCTGGTGGTTTCTTCAAGCGTGAAGGTCGTCCTTCTGAAGGCGAAACGCTTACTGCACGTCTAATTGACCGTCCTATCCGTCCGTTATTCCCAAGTGCATTCAAAAACGAAGTACAAGTTATTGCGACTGTGGTTTCTGTAAACCCAGACGTAAACCCAGACATGATCACTATGATCGCAACGTCTGCGGCACTTGCTATTTCAGGTCTACCGTTCAACGGTCCTATCGGTGCTGCACGAGTTGGTTTTGTTAACGATCAATTCGTTCTTAACCCAAGCAACACTGAACTAGAAGAAAGCCGTCTAGACCTCGTTGTTTCTGGTACTAAAGACGCAGTTCTGATGGTTGAATCAGAAGCTGATCGCCTATCTGAAGAAACAATGCTACAAGCTGTTGTTTATGGTCACGACCAACAACAAGTTGTTATCAATGCAATCAACGAGTTTGCTGCTGAAGTAGCAACTCCTGCTTGGGATTGGACTGCACCAGTCGTTAATGCTGAACTTAAAGCGCGCGTTGCTGATAAAGCTGAAACTCGCCTTTCTGATGCATACCAAATCACTGAAAAAATGGCGCGTTACGACGAAGTTGGTTCTATTAAGAACGATGTTGTTGCAAGCCTTCTTGCTGAAGACGAAACGCTTGATGAGCGTGAAGTTCGTGGCATGTTAAGCTCTCTTGAGAAGAACGTTGTACGTGGCCGTATCATCGCGGGTAACCCACGTATCGATGGTCGTGAAAAAGACATGGTTCGTGCGCTAGACGTACGTACTGGTGTACTTCCACGTACTCACGGTTCTTCTTTGTTCACACGTGGTGAAACTCAAGCGCTAGTTACTGCTACGCTTGGTACACAACGTGACGCACAAATCATCGACAGCATCATGGGTGAGAAGAAAGATCACTTCCTTCTACACTACAACTTCCCTCCATACTGTGTTGGTGAAACTGGTTTTGTTGGTTCACCTAAGCGTCGTGAAATTGGTCACGGTAAGCTTGCTAAGCGTGGTATTGCTGCAGTAATGCCGTCTGTTGAAGAATTCCCATACACAGTACGTGTTGTATCGGAAATCACTGAATCTAACGGTTCATCTTCAATGGCTTCTGTATGTGGTACTTCTCTAGCGCTTATGGATGCTGGTGTGCCAATTAAAGCGTCTGTTGCGGGTATCGCAATGGGTCTTGTTAAAGAAGGCGACGATTTCGTTGTTCTTTCTGACATCCTTGGTGACGAAGATCACCTAGGTGACATGGACTTTAAAGTAGCGGGTACTGACGACGGTATCACTGCACTTCAGATGGATATCAAAATTGAAGGTATCACTAAAGAGATCATGCAGATCGCTCTAAATCAAGCTAAAGGTGCACGTAAGCACATCCTTAGCGTGATGGACGATGCAATTGGTTCTCACCGTGATGATATCTCTCAGTTTGCTCCTCGTATTCATACGATGAAGATCAGCTCTGACAAGATTAAAGATGTTATCGGTAAAGGTGGTGCAGTTATCCGTGCACTAACTGAAGAAACTGGTACTACAATTGAAATCGAAGACGACGGTACAATCAAGATTGCAGCAACTGAAGGTGCTGCAGCTAAAGAAGCTATCCGTCGTATCGAAGAAATCACTGCTGACGTTGAAGTTGGTCGCATCTATACTGGTAAAGTAATGCGTATCGTAGACTTCGGTGCATTCGTATCAGTTATCGGTGCTAAAGAAGGCTTGGTACACATTTCTCAAATCGCTCAAGAGCGCGTAGAGAAAGTATCTGACCATCTACAAATGGGTCAAGAAGTACAAGTTAAAGTACTTGAAATCGACCGTCAGGGTCGTATTCGCCTAAGCATGAAAGAAGCTGTTGCAGATCAAAACCCTGCTCCAGTACAAGACGAACAGCCACAAGGCTAAGTCTTTCTTCATAAAGCATGTTATAAAGGGGCTAATTAGCCCCTTTTTTTATATCTAAATTGTGTACTTCAGGGAGAACAGCATTGATTGCAAACAGGTTAAAGCTCGTATGTATTGCCGCAGTGATGGTACTAACAGGATGTGCATCGTCTCAAGCGAAATGGACCCATCCTCCGATGGCTGTGCCATTTCAGCCTACGATTCAACAGCAAATACAATTGGCGCGTATTGATCAATTACTAAAGCGTGATGATCTCGATAAAGCGACCGTTGCACAAATGTTTTATGAGCGTGGTTTATTGAATGACAGCCTGGGCTTACGTGATTTGGCACGCCTTGATTTTAACCAGTCTCTTTCGTTGAAACCAAATCAGCCTGATGTCTTTAATATTCTCGGTGTGTATTTTACCCAAAGTGCCCATTTTGATGCAGCGTATGAAGCGTTTGATTCAACCCTAGAGTTAAACCCTCAGCATCCGTTTGCTCTGCGTAACCGTGGTATCGCTTTATATTATGGTGGTCGTTTAGCATTGGCTCACGATGATTTGTTGGTGCATTACCAACAAGGAGTGAATGATCCTTATCGTGTTATTTGGTTATATTTCGTTGAATTTGAGCAAGATTCTGAAACAGCAGCTCAAAAATTAAAGCTACGTTATGATGCCAGTGATAAGCAAGATTGGGGATGGCAAATTGTGCGTCTGTATCTTGGTGAAATTACAGAAACTCAATTTTTGAATGAGATTGCGACAAAAAGTGAAAGCAACGATCAGTTAGCAGAACGCTTGACTGAAGGGTACTTCTACCTTGCGAAGGCGTATCAACAACAAGGTGATTTTTCTGCGGCTGTGATGCTATACAAGTTAGCCTTAGCGGGTAATGTGTATGAGTTTGTCGAGCACCGTTTTTCTTTGTTAGAAATCAGCAGAATTATGACGGCTTATGAAGCACAAAATGGACAAAAAGAGACTAATTAGTTTCTTTCTATTGATTGCCACATAACGCAATGAAGAAAAGCCGCGATTTGTCGCGGCTTTTTTGTAGCTGATTAAAAATGTTTGAATAACAATTATTTGAATAACAAATACTACTCGATATTTAGACCCGCAACGCTATGCCAATAACCATTACAATGATGGCCCCCCACAAGTGGGTGGCGAGTGGTGCTTTGTTCATTTAACTTAAAGTCGTTTACTTTGCTTAACGTATCAATACTGAGCGGACTTAAGCGAACGACATCAACAAGATCCTGCATACTTTTCAGATCGTTGACCAAGTTATAACAGTAGCCAGATTGGGTTTGAATACCATTTAGCGTAAAGACTTTTTGGTCTTCTTGGCTATTAACGGTAATGCCTGTTGGATACTTGATACAGCAAGTTTCGCAATCATCTTTGGCTTTATCTTCAGCACGCGCAGTAAAACAACGAGCAGAATAGGCCAGCGGCAGATAACCGTAGCTGAAAACTTCCGTTTCAAACTTATCTCGAATACCTAATTTTTCGCATTCGGTGACCACATTCTGGAGCCACTCTTTAGACAGCTCGACGGGCATACACCAGCGTGTCATGCCTTTCTTCAAAAAAAGATCTAGTGTCTGGGCGTTGTAGCAATTAACCGCGGCACCAACTACAAATGGCACTTTTTTCTCATGAGCGAGTTGAATCGCTGATACATCGTTAGCTTCTATAATGAAATCGCCGTTATCGATGTACTTTTTCATGATGTTGACTTCGCTAGGTGCTTCTAGCAATGCCATGGTCGACAAGACAACTTGCTTACCGGTAGAAGAGAGATCTTTTGCGATATCAAACCAATGAGCAGGCTTCATTTCACGACGTTTTGAGCAAACCGTCTCACCAAGATAGATAATATCGGTGTCTGTTTCTTTTGCTTGTTGATAAAAATCTTCAACATCGGTTTTTGGCCAAAAATAAAGAAGAGGGCCCAAAGAGTATTTCATGTTTGGCTCCTTTATTGCCATTTGCGGTGATAAGCACCGAGTGTTGTTTGTTTACCTTCAGAGACGTTGCCTAAGCAAGCATTCCAAGCTGGCTCGACGCTGTAGCCTTCAGGGTTGGCTTTATAACGATCAATGGCTGCTCGCCATGTTTTAGTTACCTGCTCAACATAAGCCGGGCTACGTTGACGACCTTCTATTTTTACCGACGCAATATTGGCGGCAAAGAGTTCTGGTAATATTTCTAACGTATTGAGGCTCGTTGGTTCTTCCAAGGCATGGTAGCGCTTATTATCACCCTCAATACTGACATCGAAGCGACCTTTACACAGTGTCGGGTACCCTGCATTTTCACCTGCGGCATAACGATCAATTAACACATCGTTTAATCGAGATTCAAGCCCTTGCGCCGTTTCTTGCCAGCGAACAAATTTAGCCGGTGAACATGCGCCTACCGTATTGGGCGATTCACCTGTCATGTAAGAAGATAAGTAACAACGACCTTCAGCCATAATGCACAAGCTACCAAACGCGAATACCTCTAGATCCATATCGGTATTACGTGCGAGTTGCTTTACTTGATGAATCGACAGTACACGCGGCAATACTACGCGCTTTACATTGAAGTTCTGTTTATAGAAATCAATGGCGGCAGTATTGGTTGCCGATGCCTGAACCGATAAGTGCAGTTCAAGATCAGGATAACGCGTTGCGGCATATTCTAATACAGCAATATCAGCCACGATGAGGGCATCGACCCCCATAGCTACAGCATTGTCTACCGCTTTCGTCCAGCGACTAAAACCGTCTGGGTGGGCGAAAGTGTTGAGGGCAACATGCAGCTTTCTGTTGTGATCTTGCACATATTGAACAGCTTTTTCTAGCTTACGACCTGTAAAGTTTAAACCAGCGAAATGGCGGGCATTGGTATCATCTTTAAAGCCGATGTATACCGCGTCAGCACCGTTATCAATCGCTGTTTTTAAGGCTGGAAGGTTACCAGCGGGGCAAAGTAGCTCCATATTATTTTTATCAACCAGTCTTTGATGGGAATAATAAGTAATAGAGCAAATAGTAGGGGGCTTAGTGCCCCCTTGTTTTGATGTCAGGCAGGTTTTTGTTGATTTAGGACAACTTTTTAGTGGTAGATGGACAGATAAAAAGTGATTAATCTTTACTTCGACTGTTTTTCACTAAAATCGCTTCGAGTTCATTTTTTGGCAACGGACGATAGAAATGGAACCCTTGGATATAGTCACAATTGAGGTTTGACAATAGGGTTGCTTGTTGACGTGTTTCGACCCCTTCCGCGACGATACTCATATTAAGGGCTTTGCCCAAGTTAATGATATTTTCAATCAGGGTTACCTGCTTGGGCACCGTATCGATGTCATTAATAAAGGCGCGGTCAATTTTTAGCTCATCCAGTGGAAAACGTGCTAAATAAGATAACGATGAATAGCCAGTACCAAAGTCATCTATCGATAGTGCAAACCCGAGGTTTTTTATCGCGTTTAACATTTGTATGGTGTGTTCACCATCACTCATTACGGCGCTTTCGGTTAACTCAAAGGTAATATCTGTGGCATTGACGCCTGTGCTTTTGAGTAGCTTTTTCACAAAATCAATGAGGTTTGGGTTACCAAATTGTTGTGGTGATAAGTTGATCGCCACACGTCCAGATAAGATACCTTGTTGTTTCCAGCGTCTTACCGTTGTGAAAACTTCTCGCATAACGACCAAGCCAAGCTGCTCGATTAATCCTGAGTTTTCAGCGACGGGAATAAATTGTGCTGGGCTAATATAACCTTCAACAGGGTGCTTCCAGCGAACTAATGCTTCAGCACCATCAATAGCAAAGTCGCGAGCATTTACTTTAGGTTGGTACCAGACTTCTAATCCATTATTTTGCAGTACTTTTTGAAGTTCTATTTCTAACCACAAGCGCATGCGCGCTTCTTTATTCATGGCTTCATTGAATTTAACTAAACGATTACGCCCACGATTTTTGGCTTCATACATCGCGGTATCGGCATTTTGCAGCAAAATACGTGCATCATTACCATTACCAGGGTAAGACACCATGCCAATTGAGCACGCTAAATGTTTGCTGAAATGGTGCAGATCAAAAGGTTGGTTAATTAACGAGATAACTTGCTGAGCAACGAGATCGCCCGCTCTATCGTGCTCGGGTTCAGATAAAACAATCCCAAATTCATCGCCACCCAAATGACCAATAATGGCATTTTCCGGCAATAAACGGCGTAAGCGTTGTGATATTTCTTGCAGTACCCGATCGCCAATATGATGACCTAATGAATCATTAATATTTTTGAAGTTATCGATATCGAGGTACAGCATGACCAGTGGTGTTTCATTGGTGATTAGACTTTCTAATCGACGGCTAAAACCATGGCGATTGTACAAACCCGTTAATGGGTCTGTATGAACAAGCTGTTCAACTTGTCCTTGTTGCACGGTGTGTTCAGCTGCGTCTTGTAGTTTAACCTGCTTAGCGGGAGAGCCCATTAAAGTAATGTCTGATGTGGTAACCAATAATGGGCGTTCAGTACAGCAGCGTGGGCTTGTGTGGCATTTTCGGGGAGCGCCACTCGGTATTTGAGACAGAGTTTCACCTAAGATGCGCTGACTATGGCTATCAATCAGTAAACGGCCAAGTTCTTCACCTAATAATTCTTTAGAATCATCGAATCCTAATAAATTCGCCGCAACTTGGTTAGCCGATATAATTATGTCAGCTTCAACAATACACATGCCGTCAGAGATCAATTCGTTCAGCTGATTTAATTGATGTTCAAGTTCTTCTAGTGAGTTAACTAAAACTTGTCGTTCAGACGTATCGACTGAATGCAGTACAATATGGCTAATATCTCCGGTTTTATTTCGCAGTGGTGACAGGCTGAAATGCATGCTGGTTTCATGACGGCTGTCATCCAGAACCACTTCACCTTCAACCGACTCCCCTTGAAAGGCGCGTTCATAAAATGGACGCAGAGAGCGATAGAAGGCTTGCCCTAGAATATCTCTATCATTTTGACCAACAAGATCATCACGCTGAAGACCGCTTATTTCGCAGTAACGATTATTAACGACTAAGTAGTTATGTTGTGGATCTAATACTGCAAACAGAAACGGACTGTTATCTGTGAGCAGAGGAAACCAATAATTAAGTTGCTCTGTCGGCATTAAAGCACCGTATATCCATATTCAGATTGAAAATAGCGCGGGGTTACCAAATTGAATAACCATAATGAGTAGCACTATAAAGGGTGACTATGATTTTAATGTTTCATCTCATGAGTCGTGTTCTGTAATATAACCCGTGAATGAGGAAGAATTCTAAATTTTGCGTTGAGAGAAGCGTTTTTTTTGACTCAAGGCATGAAAATGTTTCCCAAGGTTGCAATACAATCAGGTATTAATAGCGGTAGTGATAGGAAAATACATACAGTGATAACCCAACTTCGAAAGCACATTGTTCAACATGGTCCTGCGTTACTTCGCGTTCCAGCAAAATTGACACCTTTTACGGTTCAGAAAAAAATGATGTTAGAAGGCTTAACACTCGTTTTTAAGGAAGCGTTAGAAGATGGTGATTTTGAATTTCTTGATGGACGATGGTTAAAAGTCGAAGTCAGGGATTTAGAACTGCACTGGTATATTAGCTACCAAGATGACAAACTAGTCGTCTCTGAACATATCGAGCAAGAAGATGTTAGCTTCAGTGGCGAATGTAATGACTTAGTCTTAATTGCCGCACGTAAAGAAGACCCTGACACCTTATTTTTTCAACGTCGTCTTCGTATCGAAGGGGATACTGAGTTAGGACTGGAAGTAAAGAACTTGATGGACAGTATTGATCTAGATTCTTTGCCTTCGCCACTCAAATTTTTGTTACAGCAATCGGCAGACTTCATTCAAAAAGGAATGCAAGATGCTGGTGCTGAAAAAGAGGTTATGAATGCTCATTAGAACTGAAGCACCTGCGGATATTCTACCCATAGATCGATTGCTGAAGACGGTGTTTGAGACCGATGCTGAAGCTGATTTAGTGATGAGATTACGTGAGAATAGTCACCGTACATTATCTCTTGTTGCGTGTAGCGATGACGGCGAGGTGATTGGACATATTCTCTTTAGCCCAGTTACCGTTGATGATGTGGATAACAATTGGCAAGGCTTAGCACCCTTAGCGGTAAAACCTGAATACCAACGACAAGGTATCGGAAAAGCATTAATGGAAGAAGCAAAATTAATGCTTGCTGATTTTGGTTACCCGGTTGTCGTTGTGCTTGGTCACAGTGAATATTATCCACAAGTGGGTTTCGAGAAAGCCTCTGAACACGGTCTTGGTTGTATTTGGGAAGTACCCGATGAAGCCTTTATGGTGTTAGAAGTGATACCTGAGCATCTAGCTGGCAAATCTGGCGTCGTTAAATACAGTGAAGAATTTTCAGCTCTGTAATTCCGGTAATATCATGGAAGATAGCTTGATTCCATATTCACCATAAATACCACCTTAAAAGGTGGTTTTTTATTTTTGATGATGGCTATATTAAACGCATGCTGGGTATATCTTAGTGGCGTGAATTTGATAGGATTGCCGCCCAAAGTGTTTATCACTACTAAAAGCTTATTGTGAGTATTGAATGAAACAGCGTGATATTCAGGTATTGCAAGAAATGGGGTTAACCTATTGGCAGGTACGCAAACCGGAATTCTTCCCTAATATGCAAGTGCCTGTCATCGATCTACCTGAAAGTTGCAAACTATTGTTTATTACTGATGATGAACTGAATGAGCATGATGCTTGGCTGTTTGGGCGTATTTTAGGCAGTATGAAATTGACGCCTGAACAAGCGTTATCATTACCTTTAGAAGCGGTAGAGCAAGTTGCAGAACATCATTTAACCTGGTGTTGGTTTGCAGGTTGCCAAGGCGCACACCCTGTTGGTTGCCAAGTATTGAATTCTAGTTCATTGCAAGCAATGCATTCAAACCCATCCAGTAAAAAAGCCCTATGGCAGCAGATTTGTTCTTATGATAAATAAAATTGTTCCACTTGAAGCGCAACACTATGATGATGTTTGGCGTATAGAACGTGCCGCCAACACTTTTCCGTGGGCTGAATCGATGATTCGTAAAGAGCCTAACAATATCGCGACGAATTTTGTTTTGTTAGTCGATGATATACTCGTGGGCTATTGTTATGGTCAGCTGGTAGCTGGTGAGGCAACATTACTGAATATTGCGGTTGATCCTAATCAGCAAGGAAAGGGTTACGGTAAAGCGTTGTTAGAAGGCTTTATTGATATATTACAACAGCGGAATGCTGAAGATATCTGGCTAGAAGTGCGCGCCAGTAATGTTCGTGCTTATAAACTGTATGAAGCGACTGGCTTTAACGAGATAAACCGCCGTGAAGGGTATTATCCTTCTGAAAATGGACGTGAAGATGCGTTAATTATGACGTATTTGGTTATGTAGCCTTTATATCTCCTTTGTTATCTCTGTTTCTTTTCGTGGGATTTGCGTATAATTCCGCCATTATCAGGCTCCTGAGTTCCATCTATTTCCTGCGTACGATTGAGGTCGACATGTAATTTGTTGCTATAACACAATTTTCGCAGTTCCCTGCCTACGCAGGCGATGGCACTTTTCTAGGGTCAGCCCCTATTGGAATCTCTCACAGGATTATCAACACTTATGTCTTTTTTACAAGAAGTGGGTAAACGTAGAACGTTTGCCATCATTTCTCACCCCGATGCGGGTAAAACCACCATTACTGAAAAAGTTCTTTTATTCGGAAACGCGATTCAAAAAGCGGGTACCGTAAAAGGTCGCGGTTCTAATCAACACGCGAAATCAGACTGGATGGAAATGGAAAAAGAACGTGGTATCTCAGTAACGACTTCTGTGATGCAGTTCCCATTCAATGATTGCCTCGTGAATCTTCTTGATACTCCTGGACACGAAGATTTCTCGGAAGATACGTACCGTACATTAACGGCTGTTGACTCATGTCTAATGGTTATCGATGCCGCGAAAGGTGTCGAAGATCGTACGCGTAAGTTGATGGAAGTAACCCGTTTACGTGATACGCCAATCGTTACTTTTATGAACAAAATGGACCGTGAAGTACGTGATCCAATGGAAGTATTAGATGAAGTTGAAACCGAGCTAAATATGGCTTGTGCGCCAATTTCATGGCCGATTGGGTGTGGTAAAGAATTTAAAGGTGTTTACCACATTCACCGTGATGAAACGATTTTGTATGAATCTGGCCATGGCCACGAGATTCAAGAAGTACGCACCATTAAAGGGTTAGATAACCCTGAGTTAGATGTTGCTGTTGGTGAGTCACTGGCTGCAAGCGTACGTGAAGAACTTGAGTTGGTTATTGGTGCTGCGCACGAATTTGATCTTGAGCTGTTCTTGAAAGGTGAATTAACACCAGTATTCTTTGGTACAGCACTGGGTAACTTTGGTGTTGACCACATGCTTGAAGGCTTAACGCAGTGGGCGCCAGCACCACAAACACGTAAAGCTAATGAGCGTGATGTAGAAGCTATCGAAGAGAAGTTCTCGGGTTTCGTTTTTAAAATTCAAGCCAACATGGATCCTAAGCACCGTGACCGTATCGCCTTTATGCGTATCGTGTCAGGTACTTATAACCAAGGCATGAAAATGAACCATGTACGTACTGGTAAAAATGTCAGTATTTCTGATGCGGTAACCTTTATGGCTGGTGACCGTACACGTGCAGAACAAGCGTATGCGGGCGACATCATTGGTTTGCATAACCACGGTACGATTCAGATTGGTGATACGTTCACCCAAGGTGAGAACCTTAAGTTTGCTGGTATTCCCAACTTTGCACCTGAACTGTTCCGCCGTATTCGCCTAAAAGATCCATTGAGGCAGAAGCAATTGCTTAAAGGCTTAGTACAGTTATCTGAAGAAGGTGCTGTACAGGTTTTCCGTCCGTTACAAAACAATGATTTGATTGTTGGTGCGGTGGGTGTGCTTCAGTTTGATGTGGTTGTGGCACGCTTAAAAGCAGAATACAACGTAGAAGCCATCTACGAAGGTATTAATGTTGCGACAGCACGTTGGGTTGAGTGTGATGATGTGAAAACATTAGAAGAATTCAAACGTAAAAACCAACAGAACCTCGCTCTCGATGGCGGTGATAACTTAGCATATGTTGCACCAACCATGGTCAATTTGAATTTGGCGAAAGAGCGTTTCCCTGCTGTTGAATTCCATGCCACTCGTGAGCACTAATCACAATTAGAGCCAGCAACGAGTAACATGTTCAGAAGGCCGTCACATTTGTGGCGGCTTTTTTTGTGCTTTATGTCCTGATATCAACCAACAACCTGATATAACGCTGAATCCTGCATCTTTAGGTTGCTTGGGTGTATACTCCCGTTGTGCATATGGGCAACAAGGAGTTAAACAATGGACAATGTAGTACCTGCGGGTGAGCAAAAGAGTCGTGTTGCAAATACTGATGTAGCAAACCGAGATATCTTTACATGGATCGGTGAAGCGTCACCGCTAGGATCGACGACAAAAGATAATGGCGTTAACTTTAGTCTCTATTCAAAAGATGCCACGAAAGTCACCCTTCACCTGTTTCGCCATCAGCACGCTGATACGCCTTTTATTTCATTCGTTCTTGATCCCTTTCTTCATAAACGTGGCCATTATTGGTTCATGTTTGTGGGTAATATTGGCCATGGTCAGGTGTATGCTTTTCAAGTTAATGGCCCTTGGCAACCCGATAAAGGGCTGCGATTTGATAAAGACAAAGTACTAATCGATCCTTACAGCCATGCAGTTTGCTTCAGTGAAAATTACAGTCGCCAGCGCGCGATTGACCCAGGCTCAAACATGGATGCTTGTATGAAAAGCATTGTGGTTGATCATCGCCATTTTGATTGGCAAGAATCACGCGCCCCCAGTCACTCTCTGACTGATACCGTTATCTATGAAATGCATGTCGCTGGGTTTACCAAGCACCCATCTTCTGGCGTTACCGAAGCCAAGCGAGGCACATTTGCAGGCATTATTGAAAAAATACCGTACCTTAAAGAATTAGGCATAACGGCTGTTGAGTTAATGCCAGTACAGCAATTTGATATCCATGATGCACCTGAAGGGCGGCAGAATTATTGGGGTTATAGTCCGATAAACTTTTTTTCGGTACATGCTCAATACAGTGTTGAGCAAAACCCCATAGCTGCCATTGATGAATTCAAAATACTAGTGCGCGAGTTACATAAAGCGGATATCGAAGTGATCTTGGATGTGGTGTTTAATCATACCGCTGAAGGGGATGAAAACGGTCCAACATTTTGCTTTAAAGGGCTACAGAGTAAAGCCTATTATTTGACTGAGGGGGATACTGGCAAGTTCGCTAATTACAGTGGTTGTGGCAATACCTGTAATGCGAATCACAGTGTCTTGCGTCGAATGATTATTGATGCATTGCATTTTTGGGTAACTGAAATGAGGGTTGATGGATTTCGTTTTGACTTAGCATCGGTGCTGGCTCGTGATGGGCAAGGTCATCCGATGAAAGAGCCGCCATTGCTATGGTCGATAGATTCCGATCCGATTTTGAGTGGCACTAAGATCATTGCTGAAGCGTGGGATGCCGCAGGTCTGTACCAAGTAGGATCATTTATTGGTGACCGCTGGAATGAATGGAACGGCAAATACCGCGATGATATACGCGCATTTTGGCGTGGCGATAGTGGCTGTGTAGAAACATTTGCCTCCCGCATTTTAGGCTCGCCTGATATTTACTGTAGCCACCATCACTCGCCACATCGTTCAGTGAACTTCATCTGTGCCCATGATGGGTTTACGCTAAATGATCTTGTGAGTTACAACCAGAAGCATAATTACGCCAACGGGGAAGATAATCGCGATGGCGATAACCACAATATATCCTGTAATTATGGGGTTGAAGGACCGACGCAGCTAGCCGAAATTGATACGATGAGGAATAGGCAATGTAAAAACATGCTGGCAACGTTATTTTTGTCTTTAGGTACACCGATGATCAATATGGGGGATGAAGTTCGTCGTACCCAGCAAGGAAACAATAATGCGTATTGCCAAGATAATGAGTTAAGTTGGTTTGACTGGCAACTTGTCGAACAGCATGCAGATCTTCACCGTTTTGTGAAACAGCTAAGCCAAATAAGACGCGCAGAGCCTACTATTGATTGGAACATGCACATGTCATTAAGCTCGGTTATCCAAAGTGTTGATATTAATTGGCATGGTGTACAGCCCAATCAACCAGATTGGTCGGAGTATTCACATTCGTTGGCGCTTACGGTGAATCATCCTTTAACCAAAAATGAGTTATACGTTATTTGTAATGCGTATTGGGATCCGCTTGAATTTACTCTGCCTAATCGCGAGCACAGTGATTGGCATTTATTGATAAACACGGGGCAAGCAAGCCCATTTGATATTTTTGATATTGATGATGCACCAGCTTATAACCCTGATAGCATTTTAGTCTTAGGACGAAGCATGGTGGTGATGGTTGCTAAAAAGTGAATATACTAAAATAGGTTGAAGTTCAAAAGAGAGAATGAAGATGTTGGCATGGTTGAAAAAATGCATTGTTCAGTATGATCAGTGGTGCGAACGTATGGGCTTTACGCCTGAAAATAGGCGCTGCTGTGCGCCTATTCGTTACGATGAAGATGACGAGCGACACCCCAAACGTCGAGCCGCACATTTTCAACAGAAAAAGTGCAGTTCGCTCTCTGATTTACAGAATAAAAAGCGTTTTTATGTTGATTGATAGCCATTGTCATTTTGATTTTGCCCCTTTTATAGATGCCCCTGAACATTACTTAACATTGGCAAAAGATGTGGGGGTTAAGCGTATTGTTATCCCTTCTGTAGGAGAGAGGAATTGGCATGTAGTTGAGCAGTTAAGTCGCCAATTTGATGAGTTGTATTATGCACTGGGCTTGCATCCTTTCTTTAGCCATGAACATTCGGGACACGCTTTACCGCTACTTAAAGAACGACTCCAAAAAGTGTCTCAATATTCAGACGCTTATCGAAAAAAGTGCGTAGCTGTCGGGGAATGTGGGCTAGACTTTGCCATTATTAATGCAGATAAAGACCAACAAATAGAATTGCTTAGTGAACAGGTAACGTTAGCCAATCAGTTTGACTTACCCGTTATTTTGCATTGTCGTAAAGCCTTTCCTGAATTAATGGCCGTTTTGAGACAAAATTCACCCATTGCGGGTGGTGTTTATCATGCATTTAGTGGTAGCTATCAACAAGCAGAGCAACTTATTGATCTAGGTATCAAAATTGGCGTAGGTGGAACGATTACATATAGCCGTGCCAGTAAAACTCGCCATACAATAGCTTCTCTACCGTTGGTAGAACTCATATTAGAGACCGATGCACCAGATATGCCGATATCAGGGTTCCAAGGTGAGCCTAATCGCCCTGATAGGATATGTAATATATTGCGAACTTTAGCGAGTATTAGAATGGAATCTGAATCTGTGATAGAAGAGGTAACAACCTTAACTACCGCTGAATTATTTCGTATTTCATTGTGATGTCACTCTCAGATCGAAACGTTTGCGCGAAACGTTTGCGTGAACGAACGAGCTTAGTGTGATTGCTGTCACAATTGCCACTAAACTTACATCTCCTTTCCTTAGAAAGTGTGATGTCCGCATTACTTTATCGTTACCCGCATGAGTATAATGCTGCCGGACTCTTAATGAGCCAAATTGTCGAGACGCCAAACTTAACTATAAAGGGATGCCATAAACTATGAGCATGTTTATGAGCCTGGTTGGGATGGTAGTATTGCTAGGTCTAGCACTTCTATTATCTGATAACCGTAAAGCTATTAATTTACGTACTGTTGGTGGCGCATTTGCCATTCAATTTTTGTTGGGTGCATTTATTCTTTATGTACCTTGGGGCAAGGACGTTCTAGGTGCTGCGAGTAGCGGTGTTCAGAGCGTTATTGATTACGGTAACACTGGTATCGAATTCTTATTCGGTAGCTTAGTTAACTTTTCTGTTGAAGGTATTGGTTTTATCTTCGCCTTTAAAGTACTACCAACAGTAATCTTCTTCTCTGCACTTATTAGCGTTTTCTACTACTTGGGTGTTATGCAAGTAGTAATCAATGTTCTTGGTGGTGGTCTAAGAAAAGTACTAGGTACATCAAACGCGGAATCAATGTCTGCAACTGCTAACATTTTTGTTGGTCAAACAGAAGCGCCACTTGTTGTGCGTCCGTTTGTACCAAAGATGACGCAATCTGAGTTGTTTGCAGTAATGTGTGGTGGTCTAGCATCTGTTGCTGGTGGTGTTCTTGCTGGTTATGCTGCAATGGGTGTTCCTCTAGAATACTTGATCGCTGCATCTTTCATGGCAGCCCCTGGTGGTCTACTGTTTGCTAAAATCATCAAGCCTGAAACTGAAGAGCCTATCGAGCAATTAGCATCTGATGCTGATTCTGCTGACGATAAGCCTGCTAACGTAATTGATGCGGCAGCTGGCGGTGCGTCTTCTGGTATGCAACTAGCACTAAACATTGGTGCAATGCTATTGGCTTTCGTTGGTCTAATTGCATTAGTTAACGGTATGCTTGGTGGTATCGGTGGTTGGTTCGGTATGCCTGAACTAACACTAGAACTTATTCTTGGTTATGTATTCCAACCTCTAGCATTCCTAATCGGTGTGCCATGGGAAGATGCAAACATTGCTGGTTCTTTCATTGGTCAGAAACTGATCTTGAACGAATTTGTTGCTTACTTAGGTTACGTACCGTACCTAGGCGATGCGGCTCCAGTTATCCTTGCTGAGAAGACGAAAGTAATCATTTCTTTCGCACTATGTGGTTTTGCTAACTTATCTTCAGTAGCAATCCTACTAGGTGGTCTTGGTAGCATTGCTCCAAACCGTCGTCACGATATCGCTCGTTTCGGTATGCGTGCAGTAGCTGCAGGTACATTATCTAACCTAATGTCTGCAACAATCGCTGGTTTGTTCTTCTCGCTAAGCGCAATGTAATACCTGACTCTGTCAGCACAAAAACGCCACAGCTTGCTGTGGCGTTTTTTTATGTCTCTTTACTTATCCAAATAAGTGTCTGCTCATTCTTGCTAGTAAAGCCGATAATAACTACGTTAGAAATGTTATAATTAGAGCCACTAGTTACTTCAATTCCTATTTTTTTCTTACCGATTTTTTCTGTGCAAATTTATGTCTGTTTACTTATCTAATCTAGTATTACCACCGTTGTTTCCAGATCATCTTAATGATCAACAGATTTGGTAAAAACTACGTTCACCTTGTTTATTTCCTTCATAAAATCGATTGCGCTCCGTTTTCTGCTCTATTCTTTTGATAGCATCTTGCATATTGATTCAGATAATACTTGTATTACGACTGTCTACACTTATGAATACACTTATCGGCAGGGTAGTTTATTCATAAGTGGTGAATTAATAAGTCATGTTTCAGTGGTGTTTGTTATGGATTAATAAACTTAACTTTATTTATTAGTCACTTAGGGTTAGTTCTCAAGGTAAACACATTGTCCACGTGTGGAAACGCGACTTTTATGGTGACGTGCATCGTACCTTGGTATTATTGGTGAGCACCATCATAAAGAGACGACTGTTGTTTCAGCGTTCCCCCATCGTGATGGAAGTATTGTCACGGTTTTGCTGAACAACACGAACTTGCAAGGCGTTTATTTATTTGTCTCTGTATTACAGTTCAAAAGTATTACAGAAAGAAAAATAGAACGTCTCGCGCGGTGAAAAGGATAGCAATCAAGTAAAACGATCTCGCGTTGTTTGCTTGAGTCTTCAAGGAATCAAGTCCGCTTATCTAACTGTTCGCTGTCAGCGGGCCGTTTGGCGGTATGAAAAGACGTATCGTTAAGCGTATGGAACAGTTTCTATAAGCTTGGTAGAAAATAACTGGACTGGAGATAGTCATGAGCGATTTAAAAGCTGCTGCATTACGTGCATTAAAATTAATGGATCTTACAACTCTGAACGATGACGACACTGATGAAAAAGTGATCGCGCTTTGTAAGAATGCTAAAACAGCGGTAGGCAACACAGCAGCAGTATGTATTTACCCACGTTTCATTCCTGCTGCTAAGAAGCAGTTGCGTGAACAAGGTACACCAGAAGTACGTATTGCAACCGTTACTAACTTCCCACACGGTAACGACGATATTGAAATCGCAGTTGCTGAAACAAAAGCGGCTGTTGCATACGGCGCTGATGAAGTTGATGTTGTATTCCCATACCGTGCATTAATTGCGGGCAATGCAGAAGTTGGTTTTGAGCTAGTTAAGCAATGTAAAGCGGCATGTGGCGATATTCTGCTTAAAGTTATCATCGAAACGGGTGAGCTTAAGACTGAAGCGCTAATCAAGCAGGCTTCTGAGCTTTCGATCAAAGCCGGTGCTGACTTCATCAAAACATCAACGGGTAAAGTGCCTGTTAACGCAACACCAGAAGCTGCAGAAATTATGCTGACAGTAATTAAAGATATGGATGTTGCTAAAACAGTAGGTTTCAAACCTGCTGGTGGCGTTCGTACTGCAGAAGATGCTCAAGCATTCCTTGCTATGGCAGACCGCATTCTAGGCGGTGACTGGGCAGACAACATGCACTACCGATTTGGTGCATCAAGCCTACTTGCAAACTTATTGCACACTTTAGGTGAAGGCGAAGAAGCTGCTCAAGGCGGCTACTAAGTCTGAATAAATAAGGTGGCGTAATGCCACCTTATCTTAGCTCTACCTGTGACTATTCATTGTTTCTGTTAAAACAACACAATACTTGTGTGGATCGCTGCGCCTTAATGCCGGCGAATTATGGGGAATAACTGATATTTCTCATTTAAAAACAGTCGAATAGTTATCTATCCTACGACCAACTTTTGATTGAGGAATACCATGTATTTACCGCAAGAAATAATTAGAAAAAAACGTGATAACGTTGAATTAACTGCTGACGAAATTAACTTCTTCATTCAAGGCATCGCAAAAGAGACGGTGTCTGAAGGTCAAATTGCTGCGTTTGCAATGGCAATTTACTTTAATGATATGACCATGAATGAGCGTGTAGCACTGACCTGTGCAATGCGTGATTCAGGCATGGTAATCGACTGGAGCCACATGAACTTTGATGGCCCAATCGTCGACAAACATTCTACTGGTGGTGTGGGTGACGTAACATCTTTGATGCTTGGCCCTATGGTTGCAGCATGTGGTGGTTTCGTACCAATGATTTCAGGCCGAGGCTTGGGACACACTGGCGGTACGCTAGATAAATTAGAATCAATTCCTGGCTACAACATTACTCCAACCAACGATGTCTTCGGTCAAGTGACCAAAGATGCAGGTGTAGCAATTATTGGCCAGACAGGCGATCTTGCACCAGCAGATAAGCGTGTATACGCTACGCGTGACGTAACAGCAACGGTTGATAATATCTCATTGATCACTGCATCTATCTTGTCAAAGAAACTGGCTGCGGGCTTAGGCTCTTTGGTTATGGATGTGAAAGTAGGTTCGGGCGCATTCATGCCAACTTACGAAGCATCAGAAGACTTGGCTAAATCGATCGTGGCTGTAGCAAATGGTGCTGGTACTAAAACGACAGCATTATTGACAGATATGAACCAAGTATTGGCGTCTACTGCCGGTAATGCTTTGGAAGTACGCGAAGCCGTACAATTCCTCACCGGTGAATACCGTAACCCTCGCTTATTTGAAGTGACCATGGCATTGTGTGCTGAAATGCTTGTAAACAGTGGCTTAGCCTCAGATATTGAGCAAGCACGTGAGCAGTTACAAGCAGTTCTGGATAACGGTAAAGCAGCAACATGCTTCGGCAAAATGGTTGCAGGTTTAGGTGGCCCAGTCGATTTCATGGAAAATTACGACAACTACCTAGAGAAAGCAGAGATTGCTAAGCCAGTGTTTGCTGAAACAACAGGTTACGCTTACGCCATGGATACCCGTGGTTTAGGTATGGCGGTTGTAGGAATGGGTGGCGGTCGCCGTGTAGCGAGTGACACCATTGATTACGCTGTAGGTTTAAGCGACATGATCCGTTTGGGTGATGAAGTGAATACTGATACCGCGTTATGTGTGATCCATGCTCGTAGCGAAGCCCAGTGGCAAGAAGCGGCAAATGCCGTACGTGCGAATATCACTATTGCTGATGAAAAGCCTGCGCCAACCCCTGACGTTTACCGTCGTATTCGCGCTGAAGATATTTAATGGAGTTTAAATGAAACGTTCAATTATCCTAGTTCTCGATTCTTTCGGTATCGGCGCAACAGAAGACGCTGTTGACTTTGGTGACGTAGGTTCAAATACCATGGGTCACATTGCTCAGGCATGTGCACGTGGCGAAGCTGATAACGGTGATCGTAGTGGTCCACTTCACCTACCTAACTTAAATAAACTTGGTTTAGGTAAAGCGTGTGAAGAATCTTCTGGCTACTTCCCTGAAGGTTTAGATCCAAGTGTTGAAATTACTGGCGCTTACGGTCACGCAAAAGAATTATCATCAGGCAAAGATACACCATCGGGTCACTGGGAAATTGCAGGCGTACCCGTATTGTTTGATTGGGGTTACTTCTCTGATCACGACAACAGCTTCCCGAAAGAGCTGACAGATCGCATCCTAAAGCGTGCGAACTTACCTGGCTTCTTAGGTAACTGCCATGCATCTGGTACACACGTATTGGATGCATTGGGTGAAGAACACATGAAGACGGGCATGCCTATCTTCTATACTTCTGCTGACTCAGTGTTCCAAATTGCATGTCATGAAGAGACGTTTGGTTTAGATAACTTGCTAACACTGTGCCAAATCGCACGTGAAGAGCTGGAAGATTACAACATTGGCCGTGTAATTGCGCGTCCATTTACAGGTCCAGGTAAAGGGCAATTTGAACGCACGGGTAACCGTCGTGATTTATCCCTTGAGCCACCAGCAACAACAGTACTGCAGAAGTTAGTGGATGAGAAAGGCGGCGACGTGATTTCTATCGGCAAAATTTCAGATATCTATGCAGGCTGTGGTATCACTAAAAAAGTGAAAGCGAATGGTATTCCTGCTCTGTTTGAAGCAACGCTTGAGCAAATTAAACAAGCGGGTGATAACAGCTTAGTCTTTACTAACTTTGTTGATTTCGATTCAGCTTATGGTCACCGTCGTAATGTTGCAGGTTATGCCGCAGCCCTTGAATACTTTGATAAGCGCTTACCAGAAGTGCTTGAACTGCTTCAAGAAGATGATGTGTTAATTCTGACTGCGGATCATGGTTGTGATCCAACATGGGAAGGCACAGATCATACGCGTGAGCATATTCCTGTTATCGTAACGGGCCCTAAGATTCCTGCTGGTTCTTTAGGTCGTCGCGAAACATTTGCAGATATTGGTCAAAGCCTTGCAGAGTATTACGGTACATCTGACATGGAATACGGTAAGTCATTCCTGTAATTCAGGTTAATGATCTCGCATTTTGCTATTTCACTGATTAAGAGGCTATTTATACTTGCCCCTTCGTGAAATAGCAGCTATTAGTAATGACAGAAAACGCGACTTAGTGTTTATAAAAACGAAATAAGGACACAACTATGGCTACTCCACATATTAATGCTGAAATGGGTGATTTTGCTGACGTAGTACTGATGCCGGGTGATCCATTACGCGCGAAGTACATTGCAGAAACTTTTCTACAAGACGTAAAAGAAGTATGTAACGTACGTAGTATGTTTGGTTATACCGGTACTTATAAAGGTCGTAAGATCTCTGTTATGGGTCACGGTATGGGTATTCCTTCTTGCTCAATCTACGCGACAGAGTTAATCAAAGATTTTGGCGTTAAGAAAATTATCCGTGTGGGTAGCTGTGGTGCAGTACGTGATGACGTGAAACTACGTGATGTAGTTATCGGCATGGGCGCATCAACAGACTCTAAAGTAAACCGTATCCGTTTTGGCGGCCACGATTTTGCTGCGATTGCTGATTTCGGTATGGTACAAAATGCCGTTGATGCCGCAAAAGCAAAAGGTATCCCTGTTAAAGTGGGTAATATCTTCTCTGCTGATCTGTTCTACAACCCTGACTTTGAATTTTTCAAAACGATGGATAAGTACGGCATCGTAGGCGTAGAAATGGAAGCGGCTGGTATCTACGGTGTAGCTGCTGAGTTTGGTGCTAAAGCACTGACTATCTGTACTGTTTCAGACCACATTCTACGTGGTGAAGCGACAACATCTGAAGAGCGTCAACTAACGTTTAATGAAATGATGGAAATCGCACTTGAATCTGTATTACTTGGTGATGCAGACGAAGCATAATTTATCGATGATTCGATAACATTAAGCCAGATATAAAAAAGACGACCATGAGGTCGTCTTTTTTTTATGGCTGTAAGATAGGGTTGTTCATTCTGCTTGGTTTAAGCAGGTTCTTTAGCCATCAATCTTTAGCATTGGCTGTCAGTAAAAATGGGAAGTGCCAGATATCTTTACGGCGCCCGAAGGTGTAAGCCAGCAAGAAGCCAATGAGTAAGGCTGCAATAATGAGCCCTCGAACAATGCTGGTCATTTCTTCTATTTGGTTATTGGCATTCTCGAGTAGCTTACCGTGCTCCAGTGTAATGCGCATAAAACCAATAATGTTATTGCCAGAAAAAATGGGTTCCACAATTTGTTGGCGTCCAAAGCTTGCTATCGCTAAGGGAGTAGATAGCCCAGTGACTTGCTCAAGTGGCATTGCCTCTTCAGTTTTAGCAAGGGTAATACCTTCTAAATCATAGATGCTGGCATCTAAAATCAAAGGCTCTTGCGAGATCTGTTGAACCAGAGCTTTTAATTTGTCTTGGTTGTTATCAACCACATCCTTTGCAGCGCTTTCAGCTGCTTGGCGAACAACTAGGCGAGACAATGATTGCGTTTGTTCACTTAGCACCTCGTAGTTACGTATATTCACATCAGAGCCGTACTCCAGCATGGTAACTAAACCGCCCAGACTGAAAACTAAGACAAATAATTGCCATACTCGCTGTAATCGTGTTTTCTTTATTTTCATAATTACCAACGTAATTCAGGTATAAGCTTTGTAGAATAAGGTGCATATTGTCTTATTCTACACAGCAAAATCAAACGATTGCCATATTGGGGCTTGCCCAAACAAATTGCAATAGGGTACTTTTATAGTAACAGCAAAGAGCAACTTGGGCGTGAAAGCATTATAAATGACTATAATAGAATGTAATCACGCGTAACTAGCCATTATAAATTGTATGTGATTATGAATAAATCACAGTCACGCCCAAGCTGTTTTTGAATTAAATGGATAAAAATGAACATGGATGAGCAACCACTGCTTAAAATTAAAAAACACACTTCGCTTCACAAGCGTTTTCCTGAAATATTGGCGGTACCTAATTTAGCCAAGCAGAAAGCCTCTTGGTTATTGTACGGTCGGCATATTACTGAGCTTGATGTCTATAAGATAGGAGACAGTGCAGGACAAGATCTGGATATTGTCGCAGCATGGAAAGTGGGCTCTTACGATGCATTGTTAATTGGGAATGAATTAACCGATGAGTATGCCGCAGCTGTTATTAACCAAAAGCTGGATTTTTCTCGTACCTCTGATTTGCCCGATCTGCTTGAACCTGGGCTGATAGTGATGGATATGGATTCCACCGCGATTCAAATCGAATGTATTGATGAGATTGCTGTTCTAGCTGGGGTTGGCGAGCAAGTTGCGGAAGTAACAGAACGTGCAATGCAGGGCGAATTAGATTTTGAGCAAAGCCTTCGTCAGCGTGTTGGGGCTTTAAAAGGTTCGGATGAATCGATTCTTGAAACCGTTCGTTCAACATTACCCATGATGTCTGAGCTGCGAGAGTTGGTGGCGACATTGCATGGATATGGTTGGAAAGTCGCCATTGCATCAGGTGGATTTACCTATTTCTCAGATTACTTAAAAGATGAATTGCACTTAGTTCATGCTCAATCGAATACGCTCGAAATTGTGGACGGTAAGCTAACCGGTAAAGTGTTAGGTGATGTCGTTGATGCACAAGCAAAAGCCGATATTCTGTATGAACTTGCTGATGAATACGATATTGAACCACATAACACCGTCGCTGTTGGCGATGGCGCGAATGATTTGGTGATGATGGCTGCCGCTGGTCTGGGGATTGCCTATCATGCGAAACCAAAAGTAGAGGCAGATGCGCCTGTTGCTATTCGTCATGCAGATTTAGGCGGGGTGCTTTGTATTTTGTCTGCCTCGCTAATGCCGCAAAATGTGAGTTGGTAGCATTTACTTATCTAGAACAGTACAGCAGCTATCTTTGCGTATTACGGCATTAATCATTAAAAGCCATTAAGCATCAATAAACAAAAAGAGGACTATGAACTGTCAGGATCATGGTCCTCTTTCATCGTATTATGTCTGGCTAGCACCTTAATTAATTTCTAGTCTAACCAGTACTTCATCTGTAATATCGAACATCTCACCACTGCCAATTAATGACGTAAACTCGACTTCTAATGCGCGTGCACGGTGCATCGTTAAACGAGCCAGTTGTCCTAACTCTTCACCAATTAATGCCGTCATTGGATTTAAAACGGGTACGGCAGTAATACGAATTGCAATGAACTCACCTTGCTGGCGGGCTTTTTTGACAAAACTGATTCGCTGTTCTAAATCATCAAACTCATCTAACAATTTATTTTCAATATACTGAATTGAATCACCTTGACGTTGAACCCAAAGGTAAACTTCATGTACAAATGGTTGACGAATTTCAACCGGACGCATGGTTTCAGCCAGCATTCGTTGTACCCGATTTTTAAAAATAGGTTGTAACGAAAACCCTTTGCCATCAGTTAATTGATTAAATAATTTCGCGAGAGGGGGCAATGGGAAATTACAGCCAATCGCTTTTACGGTGACTTTGTGATTAATCTTTTCAGCAAAATAAGGCACACAGTTTAGACGTGTTAGTAGCATTTGGTGCATGGCTAATAATAGCGGGCCTTTGGGGAAAGTTTCTTTAGATAAAAGCAGTTTTTTTTCATTATGATTGATTAATCGTCGTAAAAAATGCTCGCCTTTTAGAGCGTCTTCACCACTGCCAGACGTTAATTGAATATTGAGACAGTCTGGACTAATTCTAATGATGCGGTAAGGCATTTTATCTAATGATGAATTTGTATCTAACTTGTGTAGCTGGGTAAATTTAATAATGACACTGTCGTCTTTCTTCGCGGCTAGTGGCTGGGCAAGACTGAGGTTTAACCCGCGAGTGGAGAAATCGATAGAAGCCCCGAGTACATTACCGAGCTCTGGGTGTTGGATCTCTACTGGGGTTTTAAATTTAAAACGATCTTCACTTCGCTGTGGTTTGGGATCGAAAAATACGCCTTTTGCTTGGCAAATAGGATCGCGTTGGTGTCTAAACACATGCAAGGCTTTTGACGGTAATTGCGATTTAATGCTTAATCTGTAATCTTGCTGTGCTTGGTCATTGGTTAGGTTTTGCATGACCCCTATATGCGTTAAATGCTGGAATTGTTCCACCATTTCAGGTGCAACATCTTGCAGGCGTTCTAGATCATTCGACCCGATTGGGTATACCGTTATACGTGTGACTCGCCAGCTTTTACGCGTTGCCCCTATTTGCCAAAAGAGCTGTCGTTGTTCTTGATTCATCTCTGGCAGTGCTGCAGAGTAGAAAAATTTCTTATGATTATGCTCGTGGTAAAAGCTGTAAATCAGAGTGCTACATTGCTTCAACCCTGCTTTGCCAAGAGTTGCCATTCGAGCTTCTGATAGAAGGTGGTTGATAACGGGCTGGTTTCGTTCGTCGTGCCAATCTTCCCAAATATTTTGATTATGCTCGGTTAACAGGCTGTATTTTAGTTCCGCGCCAGAGAAAAATAATGGCAAGCTGGCGGTATGTTTTAAGAAGCAATGCTCATAGCCTTTAGTTCGGGCTTGAATCACTTTGTCTTCATGATTATTTCGAGAGCGACTCGTGTTCAGGTTTTGATTCAGCTTGATGGTGTCTTTCATTACTTGGTTATCGCTCAGTAGCGTTAAGCGTAACCATTTGAAGCTGTCGTTATCTTTATTATCATCAATGCCAAGAATGCGGTATTCAATGTCTTTCGCAAGGCGAGCATCATGACATTTTTCTGCCAACGCTGGAAAACTGGCTTTCACCGTTTGACCAAGATTATATTTAAAGGCTGATGGCACTTTAAATTTAGCCCCTGAATAGGAGAGATCAGACGTCACCCCATGCACGGCTTGACCAAAAGGAAGACGCAGATTCACTTGCGTCGATATTTGCAGGCGGTTTTCTTCACGTGTTAAATAATGACCAAAACGAATCAGATTGGCATCAAATTGAGTATCTTGTTTTGTTTTTTCGATGGTTTGTGGTTTAAGTTTTTCTTGATGATGCAGCACGCGAAAGTTATTACGGGTATTGATTAAAGCTTCATATAAACCGACCCGAAATTTACCACCATATACTTTTATGCGTTTGTGATAAGTATTGATCGCGACATCATCTAACCAATGGGTGAGACCGTGAAGATCGTACGGGCGGCATTCTCCTTTTACTCGACCGCGAAGATCAACAATTTGAAGGCAAGGAGCCATCATGCGTTTTATTTCGAGTTTGAGCTGAAGGCGAGTTGGGCCTGTTTCCTCATACGTTAGCATTAAAAAGACATCGTCGAAGTCTTCACTATCGTAAACGGGGATGAGTTGCTCGATTAGTCCTTTATATTCGTCCAGTAACATCTTATTTTCTGATACATTACTTATGCTTCTATTATCTGCATTTTGCAGCAAATCTTAAGCGTGTAGTGATATTAATCGATTAAAAACGGCTTTTAATCGTAATTACAATAAATATTGAGTGTTTGATCAATAAATTAGGATACAAAATGGCAAAAGTGAAGCGCGCTTATGTGTGTAGTGACTGTGGGGCAGATTTTCCTCGTTGGCAAGGACAATGCAGCGCATGTGCGGCATGGAATACCATAACAGAGTTTACGGTCCCTAAAACAAAAGCAGCGATAGGCTCTGTTGGTGCTGCAACCAGCTATGCAGGTGCTTCAACCAAAGTACAGAAATTGTCTGAAGTCGAAACTAAAGATTTGCCACGTTTTAGTTCAGGTATTGGTGAGTTTGATCGCGTGTTAGGTGGTGGCATTGTACCGGGGTCAGTATTACTCTTGTGTGGTGATCCGGGGGCGGGTAAATCAACCTTGCTATTGCAAAGTATTGGGGCGGTAGCGGCAATAAAATCGGCATTGTATGTGTCAGGTGAAGAATCTATTCATCAGATATCTCAACGCGCAGAGCGATTAAAAACCCAAAATATTGATAAAATTAATGTTGTTGCTGAAACGTCGGTTGAGCAAGTCTTACATTTAGTGACTCAACTGAACGCTGAATTCGTTATTATTGATTCGATTCAAACCATGACGGTCGCACACAATGATTCTGCAGCAGGAAGCCCAAGCCAAGTCAAAGAATCTGCGGCAGCCTTAACGCGTTTTGCCAAGACGGAAGGCGTTACCTTTTTACTGATTGGTCATATTAATAAAGATTCGAATGTGGCTGGCCCTATGCAGTTAATCCACATTGTGGACGGATTGTTTGCTTTATCTTCGACATCGGATGAAAAGTTTCGCGTATTGCGCACTTCTAAAAACCGTTTTGGTGCTGATTCAGAATCGTGCTTCTTTGCAATGACCGAACAAGGCATGAAGCAGGTAAAAAACCCCTCGGCTATTTTCTTGAGTCGTTCAGATAAGAACCATGCAGGATCAGCCTGTACAACGTTGTGGGAAGGTACACGCCCGTTGCTGGTAGAAATCCAAGCATTGTGTAATAACTCAGTGACAGAGAACCCTCGTCGCTTATCGGTTGGTTATGACTCTAACCGTTTAGCCATGTCGATTGCCGTATTAGCCCGACACGGTGGCGTGATGTTGTCTGATATGGATATCTTCGTGAACTGTGTTGGTGGCATTAAGATTGAAGAAACCTCTGCTGATTTGGCAGTATTGTTGTCTATCTTCTCGAGTTTCAAGAATCAGCCAATTCCACAAGATGTACTGGTGTTTGGTGAAATCGGCTTGAATGCTGATATTCGCCCAGCAGCTAATGGCATGGAACGTATTCGGGAAGCGGCTAAGCAGGGCTTTACACGCGCGATTGTACCAAAGGCGAATGCGAGCCGGAAAATTAACGGGATTGAAATTATTGCAGTAGAAGATTTGCAAGAAGCGTTAGAAGCATTTGATCGAGTGTCTTAGAGTATCTGATGCCGTTACCTGTAATATGGCTTGATAAAGGTTCATCGATAATGACTTATTGATAATCGATGAACAAAAAACGAGAGCAGATGCTCTCGTTTTTTTATATGCGTTTTTGGTGAATGCTTTTATCGTCAGCCTTTCTTGCGCAGTCCCCTAGAGCTTTCGCTCATCACTTGAAACGACTTGAGTACTCGCTGTCTCTATTGGCTCTGCCGGCTGAGGTACGTATGTTAGTTGCACTTGCATTGAAACAACGTTGTTGACCATCTCTAACAGTGCTGCCCATTGTACGGTTTTTTCTTTTTCAAACAGATTATCAAAATTATCAGGTGTCCAATCGACAAACGGGCGAGGGTTAATCGCGCGTCCTAAGAAGCGGATTTCGTAATGTAAATGCGGACCTGTCGACATGCCGGTATTGCCTGTCCAGCCAATTAAATCCCCCTTACGGACAAACTGCCCTCGCTTCACATTGAACTTACTCATGTGAGAGTAAGAACTCGTAAAACCAAGGGAGTGACTCAATTTTAAATGATTACCGTAGCCTTTGTTACTTGGGCGAACAAGCTCTATTACGGCATCGGCTGGTGCATAAATTGCCGCACCAGTATTCGCTGCAAAATCTAACCCGCGGTGACTTTTACGTTTACCGGTTATTGGGTGAATACGGGTGCCAAAACTTGATGATAGGCGAACATCATCGGTAGGGTTACCGTTAGGTATTAAGCGAAATAATGTGCCTCTAACGGCAGAGCTAATTGCAGCGCTATCAATACGCTGATCAAGGGTGATATCTTCAGGGCTATCGCCTTGTAAACCTAAAATCGTCTCTACATCATCCACGCGCTGGGTAAGGCGCAATAATTCTGCGTTCTTATCTGCAAGCTGTTTGGTGAGATCGTCATTTGTGGTGTTTTCAGCTGTCAGCGATTCAGACAGTTGCTCTGCTTGCACGTTTAATTGATTAAGTTGGTGATCAGATAACTGTGTTTGCTGATAGAGAAAATAAATACTGTAGCCGCCACCTATCAAAAGAGAGAGAAGCACGGTTGATAGCAATACGACATAACGTTTTTTAAAACGGTTAATACGGTAATGTGAGGTTCCTCGGTTATCAGAAACCGAGATGCAAAGACTGTCAGACATGATGAATAATTCGTTTCTACTGCTCGTTAATAGATCTTTCTAAGTCGGCAAGTTGTTCTAACTCGCGATGTAATAGTTCATCAGTTCCGATGTTCAATTCGACCAGGCGCTTTAAGTGGCTTGCGCTATCAATATCCATATGATGAATGCGCATGCGTAAATAATCGTTACAGTGTCGAACTAATTGGGTGTCCATGACCAATTCGATATCGCATTCATGTAAGCAAAAGCGAACGCTGTAGTGCGTATCGTGATTAGGTTGCCAATCTGTTGGGCGGGTTAATAGTATCCCCTGCAACGAGAGATCACAGACATTAGCAGTCCATTCATCATTGGCCTGAGAAAGCGTTGCTGATGACTGATAAATAATGCGCATGAAATGACGACGTTCAACCATAATCTTCTTATTTTTTGGATTACCGTCACATAAGTCTAAAGAGAAAAGAGATTTATCTCTAGGAATATGATCACAAATTTATTAAAACCAGTTGCTTATTAAGACAAAGTTAAAGAAATCGGCATTATATCTATGGTTAAGTGATAAAACGAAGCGTTTTGTATTGTTCACTTATGAATGGAAAGGGATATCAAAGAGCTATCTGTGCGTCATTAGAAGATTCCTGCATAAAAAAAAGAGCCGCTAGAACGGCTCTTTTTTATCGTGACTCACGGTGACTACATTACTTAGTCATACGCTTGTATTTAATGCGATGTGGTTCTGCAGCTTGTGCCCCCAGTGTCTTCTTTAACCAATCGGTGTATTCGGTGTAGTTACCTTCATGGAAGTTAACTTTGCCTTCATCACGGTAGTCTAGAATATGGGTCGCAATACGGTCGAGGAACCAACGGTCGTGCGAGATAACCATGGCACAACCAGGGAACTCAAGTAATGCTTCTTCCAGTGCTCGAAGTGTTTCAACATCCAAGTCATTGGTTGGTTCATCGAGTAGTAGTACGTTACCGCCCGCTTTCAGCAGTTTCGCTAAGTGAACACGGTTGCGCTCACCACCAGAAAGATCGCCAATGCGTTTTTGCTGGTCACTGCCACGGAAGTTAAAGCGTGATACATAAGCGCGTGCTGGTACTTCGTAGTTGTTGATACGAATAATTTCAGCGCCTTCAGAAATTTCCTGATAAACGGTGTTGTTATCGTTCATGCTATCGCGGAACTGATCAACAGATGCAAGACTAACCGTTGTACCGAGTTCAATCGTACCTGAATCAGGCTGCTCAGCACCACTTAGCATTTTAAACAATGTTGATTTACCAGCACCATTGGCGCCGATAATGCCGACGATGGCACCTTTTGGCATACTGAACGATAGATCATCAATCAATACACGATCACCGTATGATTTCGTTAGGTTGGTTACATCAATAACCTTGTCACCTAAACGCTCACCCGGTGGGATAAACAGTTCATTGGTTTCGTTACGTTTCTGGTGGTCGCTCGTATTAAGCTCTTCAAAGCGCGCCATACGTGCTTTTGATTTTGCTTGACGACCTTTAGGGTTTTGACGAACCCACTCAAGCTCTTTAGCAATTGTCTTTTGACGTGCATTCTCTTGAGATGATTCTTGCTGTAGACGTGCATCTTTCTGCTCAAGCCAAGATGTGTAGTTACCTTCCCATGGAATACCTTCACCACGGTCAAGCTCTAGAATCCAACCTGCGGCATTATCAAGGAAGTAACGGTCGTGGGTAATCGCCACAACAGTACCAGTGTACGCACATAAGAAGTGCTCAAGCCATGCAACCGATTCAGCATCTAAGTGGTTTGTTGGTTCATCAAGTAACAACATATCGGGCTTATCAAGCAATAAGCGACAAATTGCCACACGACGGCGTTCACCACCAGACAGTAATTTAATCGGTGCATCCCATTCAGGAAGGCGCAATGCATCAGCCGCACGCTCTAGAGTATTCTCTAGGTTATGACCGTCTTTGGTTTCGATAAGGGCTTCAAGCTCACCTTGCTCTTTAGCAAGCACATCGAAATCTGCATCAGGTTCAGCATACGCTGCATAAACCGCGTCAAGACGTGTTAAGGCGTCTTTTACGTCAGAGACTGCTTCTTCAACAATTTCACGTACTGTTTTTTCTTCGTCAAGAACAGGTTCTTGAGGCAGGTAGCCTATCTTCAGTCCTGCTTGTGGGCGTGCTTCACCCTCAATGTCATTATCAATACCAGCCATAATACGGAGCAGGCTTGATTTACCTGAACCATTCAAGCCTAAAACACCAATTTTGGCGCCGTGGAAAAAGCTTAATGAAATATCTTTAAGGATTTGACGCTTTGGTGGAACAATTTTGCCCACGCGCTGCATGGTATAAACGTATTCAGCCATATCAGTTTATGATCTCTAATCTAAAATGAAGAAGGTATTTTACCCAATCTAGACATAAGATTAACAGCATTGTTCATAATTAGCGTTTACTATGAATAAATATCATCCTAAAACCGAAATGGAGTTTTCTTGTGCTTAGTTTTTCAGTCCATAAGGTAGTAACCGTAACCGTGGTGATATTCGGTTTAAGTTGTGTGCCAGCAAGTCACGCCTCTAAGCTTGATCAGCAACGTGAGTGGTATGTACAAGCGGGTAAAGCGTTAGATAAGAAAGATGAAGATGGTTATCGCCAATTACGTGAAAAATTAGATGAATACCCTTTAACGCCATACTTAGATTATCATGATTTTTCTAAAGATCTCAGTAAGAAAACACCCAAGCAAGTGACTGAGTTTGTCGCTGATTATAAGGATCTCCCTTTTAATACGACAGTTAAGGGAAATTACTTAAATTATCTAGCAAAAGCAGAACGCTGGAATGACTTTTTAACGGTTCAGCCCAATGAGCCGAACGGACAAACACTAAAGTGTTACTACTATTATGCGCAAAGCCAGAAGGGCAATAAGGACCTTGCTTGGCAGGGCGCCAATGCACTTTGGCTAACTGGCACTTCTATCAACGACGAGTGTGACCCTTTATTGTCTGATTGGACGAAAGCGGGTAAACGGACTAATCAGCGGATTCTCGATCGTATGTTATTAGCGTACGAGCAAGGCAACAGTGGCTTACTGAAATACCTCGATAAACAATTATCAGGTACGAGCCAAGCGATAGGTGACGATGTATTAGGCTTATTAGATAAACCACAGAACGTCGCTGATTTTGCCAAACGCAGTAAAGTCACCGAGTTTAATCAACAATTAGCGGAAACCGCTTATAAGCGTTTAGCCCGTAAAGATGTAAAAGAAGCGGTTAAACAATTTCAGCGTACTGTTGATGGGCAACACCTTACGCCATCACGTACTCAGCACATTGCGGATTACACAACGCTAAGGTTGATGTCGACAGATAAGCCCGATCTTATTCAGTGGCGTGACAACAAGCTAAAAACCAGCTCGAGTGTTAATGCGCTAGAACGTCGTATTCGATTAGCGTTACGTGAAGCTGATTATACGGAAGCTGAAAAGTGGGTGAATCGTTTACCACAAGAAGCAAAAGACACCACGCGTTGGACATTCTGGCAAGCCTACTTCCTTGCGCGTAACGGTAAAAAAGCAGAAGCGAATGAACTATACAGTTCGATTTTAGGGCAACGCGATTTCTACAGCGCCGCGGCGGCCACCGTGTTAAATAAGCCGATTGTCTATCCAACCCAAACGGTGCCGGAAAGTATTGCAAAGCAAAGCCAGCAGTACACGACAACCTTGGTGCGTATTCAAGAGCTGATTGCATTGGATAAGTCGCTTGATGCGAATCGTGAATGGTATTACTTATTAAGTGGAAAGACGGTTGAGCAAAAGCGTATGTTGGCCGCTTATGCGGGCAAACATAAATGGCATCATTTAGCGGTACAGGCAACCATTTCTGGACAGTTGTGGGACCACGTTACATTGCGTTTTCCGATGGCTCATAAGTGGTGGTTTGATTTCTTCAGCAAGCAACGCGATCTACCCACCACGACGATGATGGCATTAGCCCGTCAGGAAAGTGCGTGGAACACACAAGCACAATCACCCGTCGGGGCACGAGGTTTGATGCAATTGATGCCAGCCACTGCCAAAGAAACGGCTAAAAAATTGGGGCGTAACTATACTGGGAAAAACAGTTTGTTTGATCCAGGTGTGAATATTCGCCTTGGTAGTGGCTACTTGAAAATGATGCTAGAACGCTACGATGATAACCGTGTTTATTCGTTTGCAGCGTATAACGCAGGTCCTGGTCGAGTGAATCGCTGGAAGGGCCAAAACAGCGGTTCTCGTGATGTTTATACCTTCATTGAAGCGATTCCATTTAATGAAACCCGTGGCTATGTACAGAACGTTTTAATGTTTGAAATTTACTACAGCGACTTGATGGGTAAAAAATCGGTATTACTTAAAAAGAATGAATTAACAACCCGTTACTAAAGGGTGTTTGACGGTGATTCTGCAAGGCTGAAATCTTGCAGAATTTATCAAATTAGTGTGCAACAGGATCAGAACAGGTTAACATTCCTTGAAGATTCAAAACGCCTTAATGAGGTTTACATGTCAACAACTCCGGAAACGGCTGATTTTACCGAGTGGCAACAGGTCGTCGATTTACTTCGTCAGGCAGCATTAGAGCAGAAAGATGATGTGATGCTGAAGCTATTACTTACCCCTGATGAAAGAGAAGCGTTATTGGCTCGCGTGAATATTCTTCATGAGCTAATGAATGGGCAGCGTAGCCAACGAAAAATTAGTGAATTGTTAGGGGTTGGGGTAGCAACGATTACCCGAGGATCTAATGAATTAAAGCATCAGAGCGACGATACAAAAGAATGGCTGGCTTCCTTATTAAAGAAGCAACAGCAATAAGTTCTCCAATAAGCCAGTCGCTCTGAATACATTAAATCCCGTCACGATATTCTTTTTTCAATAATGAGGATCGTAACGGGATTTTTTAATGCCTGACGTTTTGCACCGGCGCTAGCGGCAAGGAAACCATTGTTCATTCATAAATGGAATTAATGCCAGAATCAGGGCTTGTTGATAGACCGAACTGCGGCTGAGCGTATGATTGGTTAACATTGCAATGGCCCCACCTTTTTGTTTAACGTTCTGTTGGTTAAACATATCGTCCATCACATCACCCAGTTCAATGCCTTGTTGGATTTTTTCTAGCGCAATAGGGGGCAAAGGCAAAGAAGCAGAGCGTGCTTCACCGCGTTGCTTATGGTTTTCAATCACCATCCACGCGAAGGTAAAATCTCCATCGATTCCCGCTTCCAGTCCGACGTAAAAATCAGCATCAGCCTGCAACTTTCGTGCATTCTTAACACGGTTTCTTGCACCGAGTAAGGTTTCGTCTGCACATAAGGGTTGATCTCTCACTTCACTGGCGACACTAATGCCTTCGACAGTAAAAGATTGCTCAGGAAAGGCTTGTGAGAATGCTGAAGCAACAGCAGAAATTTTTGCAGGGTTGGCAGAGGCAACAATAATTTTTGACATGATTTACCACTAGCTAAAGAATAATATCGACGGTTTTTTACCCTCGCTATTCTACGTAGTCGTAAAGTGAATACCAACCTAAACAAGTATCAGACCCGTTGAAATAATCGAAGCAGTCTGTTTTGAAACGCTTTCTAGTTAAAAGCATAGGTTGGTATATAAATCACATACCTATTACAAGCAGAGCTTAACGATCGTAAGCCCAATCTGATTGAATGATGTAACCGTGAACTTTAAATTCATCATTATTGACAAAGAGGTTAGGGAAATCGGGTTGGGATGTCGAAAAGATGACACCATCAGCCAATTGAGTCATGTGATAAAAATCAGGCTCACTGTTACGTACCGATGCAAATACTGGTTGTTTAGGGCGGTAAGTCGCTTGCTTGGTGGCTAATGCATAGCTGCCAATAGGTGCACATTGCGAAATATTTTCGTTATCAACAAATAAACCCAAGCAATCATCACGTTCAAGGTGTTGTGGTATTACGCGTTTACTGACCACATTTACTGATTCACCGCCGATGAAAGATCCAAAATCTTTACGGTGAATAATAGGGATGTAAGTACAGGTTGAACCTTGTGAAGACTCATGAGTAATGGCTGTCGTTGCTTGAGTGCCTGTATCGATTTGCCCTGTTAAAAGGTAACCGATAGACGTATTTAATGTCTCAGCGATTCTTTCTAGCTCGCGGACTTCAATACCGTATTTACCCGATAACTTACGGCTCATTGTTCCTTGCTGAAGGCTCAAAGATTCGCCAAGTTGCTTTTGGCTAATTCCTTGGATTTTAGCTAACTGTTTAATTCTTTCTAAATATCCCATTATAAAGCTTCCCGCTACCGTTATACGAATGCAAAGGGCATTCTTAAAAGTCATACCTAATTCTACTGACATCCTTATCAAAGGAATCTATGAGGTATAAAAAGTGCGATTGATTTCGTTAAAGGAATATAGTTTACAATAAGAATGGGTAAAAAATGGAACAAAATTCACGTCATAAATTAAGTTTTTTATCAAGAACGTGTTTTTAGTGAAGGTAATTTATAAAATAAAGAGAAGGTGCAGACCTATAACAGACTTCCTTTTTAATCGTCAGAACAAGGTGATCTATACATTTCCTGTATGATTGGTGTCGCTGTTTATCATTGTTATCATATGATTATTATGGCGATTATCTGATTTCAGGTTGTTATTACTGTTTTAGTGATAGTTCTGTTGAAGGGCACTGATGTTTCTACTTGAAATTTGGCATGTAAAATAGCGTCTTAATTTACGGGTTTATCAAGAGGCGTCATGGAGAATTCTGCTCGGCGTTTAATGGGTAAAAACAGTGAATACCCCATAGGAATATAAACAGAGGGTTGGTGATACTATCGCGTTATATCTGGATGATGATAAACCTATACATCTCGCGGGCTGATTTTCGTCAAAATGTCTTATTTATTAGGCTTTTTGTCGCGATGTTCTTTCGTTTTTATACTCATTTTAGGCTCTTCAAAAAGCTTAAATGACGTTATTTATTAGTAACAAATATGTTTGGGCTTGGTGCGATTAATAACAGTTTATTGCTGGTTCAATCTAACTATTACATTCCTTTAAATAAACTCTGTGCTGTTCGGCTAACTGGCAGCTTTTGCCCATCAATGATAACTGACATTCTTCCTGCTAGATCTTTCTTCACTTTTTCAATGGTTGCGACATTAACGACGGTTGAACGATGTATTTGCCAAAATGAATCTGGATTGAGCTGTGCAAGCAATTCCTTCAGTGATGTGCGAATAATATATTCTTGAGCGGCGTTATTGGGTAATCGCTTAAACACCGATACATATTTGTCTTCCGCTTTAAAATAGATCACATCGGATATCGCGATTAAATGAATGTCATCACCCGCGCTGGCTTTTATCCAAGTGAGGTATTGTGGCTCAGACTGTGTCGATAACTGTTGAATTTGCTGGATTAATGCTGATATGTCGGGTTGCGATTGTGCATTTGATGGGTGTTTTTGTTCTGATTGCTGTACTGAAAGTTGGTGTTGTAATTTAGTGCAGGCAGTCTGTAAGCGTGAGTCGGAAATAGGCTTTAATAAGTAATCAACCGCACTTTGTTCAAACGCTTTTACTGCATATTCATCATACGCGGTAATAAAAACAATCAAGGGTGGGGTCGGCATTTTTTTGAGTTTATTCGCCAGTGCCATACCGTTTAATTCTGGCATACGAATATCAAGAAATACAACGTCTGGTTGATGCTCATTGATTTTCAACCACGCTTCTTTTCCGTTTTCAGCACTCGCCACTATCTCGAGCTCTGGCCATACTTCGGCTAAAGAACGATTTAAATGATGACGTAAAAGCGGTTCATCATCGGCAATTATCGCGGTTGCAAATTGTGTCATCTTATCTGTCCTTAGATCGTTTAATTTACTAGCGAGCTCATGGCGCTAATCATGCTTTTCAATGGGTAGGATTAAGGTTGAAATGACGCCACCAGAACGGTGCTCTTTTATCGATATACTGGCTTTTCCGTCAAATAACATCTCTATGCGCTGGCGAATGTTTTCTAGCCCTAATCCATGCCCTACTGCATGCGGGGTGGGGCTGAAGCCTGCACCGTTATCCGTTACGCTGATCTGCATATTCTCACCAAGGTTGACTATATCGAGTGTGATCTTTCCACCCTTGGCTATTGGTTCAATACCATGTGTTAATGCATTTTCGATTAACGGTTGAATTAATAGCGGCGGTAATTCGTGAGTTGATGAGATGCCGTCGATATTGATGGCATAATCTAACCTATCCCCAAGGCGTACCTGTTGGATTTTTAAATATGCCTCAACCAATGAGACTTCTTGCTCTACCGTAGTTTGTTGGTGCCTCGTGTTATTGAGGGTTGCGCGCAGTAACTCTGTTAGTTTTTCTAGCATCAATTTCGCTTTATCACTGTCAGTTTCGATCAGCACACTGATTGTGGCTAGTGTATTGAATAAAAAATGCGGTTCGATCTGACTTTGCAGTTGCTTTAGTTGGCTGACTAATAGTACTTTTTCTTGCTCTATTTGCTTTCTTTTAAGGGTTTCGAGTTCTTTATCTGCAATGAGTTTTTGCTCTTTTGAATAAAAGTAGTAATAGCAAAAACCAGTAAAAATAAGCCCAAGTAATATAACGGGTTTTAGGTTGCTCCAACCATCTTCACCAAAAAAATCATTCACCCAATATTGCGCATTTAAGGTACCAAATATCATCGAAAAACTCAGGGTACAGATGATTTCTCGGTGGCGTGAAACTGAAGGGAACACAAGATCAATAAGCTTGGCACTGAAAATAGCGCTATAGCCAAAGCCAAAGCTGATAATGAGGTGTTTAAAAAGTGAACTAGGCCAAACCGATTGAGTGGTTAAGGCGATGATAAAACAAAAGATACTGGTGAATAGGAACGATTTACCCCATGAGTGATCCGTTTCTTTTTTTTCGTCCATTTGTATATTGTTCATTAGAATCGCCCTTTCAGGTTTAGCAAAATCATATGCTTATCTGGCAAGTTAGCATAAGCTGAATTTGATTTTCCAGTCAAAAATCGTGCTGCAAGCTCTAAATCGAGAGAGGCACTTCCAGTATCTATCCATTCATAGTTCAGCCACTGTGTCGCGATAATCCCATTGTCTTGTGGGGAGTAAAGCAAATCAAAGGTTGGCGTTACGTGTTGAATCCAATTAATTTTTTGGCTCCAACCCCATTGAGACCATGCTGTCGAATTGAGTGACCAATGCAGCATCACATTATGCTGAACAATATTGCTATGCTGAAAACCTTGCGCATACGATGCACTCAATGCTGTGTTTTGCGATGTTCCAGTCTGAGCTGAATTCGTCGATGGTGTTGCCATTTTATTTAGGCTGGTGGTGGTATCGATCGCTTGCTGCCATTGCGATGAAGACCAAGCTCGGCTGTCATACCAGTATTCTAAAATAATACTATTGCCTACTTCATTAGCCCACGTTAAGCCCAATAGGGTTTGAAAAGCGTTACCTTGCTCACCTAAAACAACGGGTTGCTGGCTCGAATTTGGTAGTTCATAACCTAGGCTTTGATGTTGGTAAGTGGCAGAGCCATGAAATTCCCAAGCGAGATCTAATACCGACACCATGCTGCCACCGATTAATCCATGGCGTACATCGTCATAGTAAGCCAGCCATTGGTATTCTTGTTCGCCCTGCATCCCATAGTGGCGAACGCCAATGCCTTGTTGTTGAGATTGCCGCTCTAAGTCATTCAGTGATTGCGATGTCCATGATGAATCGGTGTAAAGCAGCGTCCATTCACCTGTCGCATCGAAAACAGACAATGCCACTACGCCAGCCCCTTCTTCTGCGACTATTCCTACGGGATTTCTGCGATATGGCTTAATGATATCAAGCGGGCGATAGCCGTAACCCACGCCCCAATCTAATCGAATCTTCCCCAGCGTGACATCAATGTACTGTTCACCGAGTGCTTCATTCGCCAAGGAAAAACCGCCTTGCCAGTACAGCTCTCGAATAATGAATTCAGCGCTTGGATCATTGTTTAGGTCATTGTTTGAGAGGGTGTTTTGGTTAGTGCTTGAAGCATCGCCTTGAGTCTCTGAATATAGGTCAGTAGTTTTAAGCGAAATCAATCCGAGCCATTGTTTGTATCCCACTTCCATTTCTAATAATCCATCAATGGTTTGACGGCTATCAGGTTGTGGCGGAATAAATGGCGAGTTTCTTGATTGCACGCTTTCAGCACTGATCATCCAATCCCAATGTAGCGATAAATCACTATTACTGGCGGCTGAACATGGCGTATTCAGTAACACTAGGATCATCAATCCCCCGATGTTTTTGAATGCATTAATCGCCTTATTTTTATTCATGATTATAGCTCTGACACACTATTGCGAGACAAATACGCCGGGTTGTAATATTTATCTTCTAACGTCTGGCGTGAGATTGCTTGATATTCAATGATCGTCTTTTTATTGGGTTGGATCTTATCAAGTAGAGTCATGGCGACAACGCTGGTTGCCCCTTCACGCAAACCTTGAGTAAACCACGCTTGTTTTGCCATTTTGCTCGAACGTAAATACAGATCCGCTTTGATTGGAAAATCATTATTGGCGTTTAACCACAGATCGATGGTTTGATAGCTGGCCCCTTTGGTTTTGGCGGTCAATTTTAATTGGTGGGTTGTTACTTCTGCACCATTAAGTGTTTTGATGATTGTCGATTTTACCCATTCACCTTGATAATCTTCACTCCAAGTGAGTGTTGAAATATCACCAACGGATGCTTCACCCAGTAATTTTTGCATGGGGGTAATACGAATAGGACGACGACTTTTGGGCATCAATAACCAATAGTTATCTTCAATCATCAGCATTTTTTGCCCAGCTTCCACTGCTGATTTAAATACCACCAGTGATTCGCGATTAGGGCGGGAATACACATTGTACAGACGCGTTTTATCTAACGTGTTTGACTTATAAAGCTTCACTAATGAAACCACTTTAGCTGCACCGGGATGAATGCGATAGCTATCGGCTTTGCTTATCATTGTTGTTACGGCTTGCTGGTTTATGCCTTCAAGTTGATCGATGCTTTTATTGGCAAAAACCAACGACGATATCGGTAATGTAAGTGCCAGTAAAACAGCGCAAACCAGCATTCGTTTACATTGAAAAGTACGTGCCGTGTGAGGGCTAAAATAACCATTAAACATAAATTAATGCCTCGGTAATGGGTTTGTTTACGCCTTTACGCGCAGAGAATAATGCAGCCAATAAACAAATAAACATCACGCCGATAGTGGTAAACGCGACAAGCTCAAACGAGAAGTAGATATTCAGCGGATAGCCTTCACTTCTTCCTGGCGGCGGGGGCATTTGAACATCGACAAACAGTAACAACACACACATTAAGGCGTTAGATACTGCGCCTAGCATGCTACCAATGAGTGCTAATAATCCTGCTTCGCATAAAAATCCTCGAACGATCTCTGATGGGTAACTACCAAGGGCAGACAAGGTGCCGATTTCTCGGGTTCTTTCCGTTACTGTCATGGTCATGGTGTTAAATAGAGCGACGAATACCACTAAGCCCATTACTGTTCCCATAATGCCGAAGATGCGGTCGTATAAATCTTTTACTTTGTTGTAGAAGAACGCGCGATCTTGCCAAGGGGTGATTTCAATCGGCTGAGACAGTTGATCTGACGTTTTTGATAATTGATCAGAAGAGCTTAATCGCTGATGTAGTTGTTGAGAGAGCCGTTGGTGCACAGCATTGGTTTGCGCCGTTTCAAATAAGAACACCGATAAAGTGCTGACTTTATCGCTCGCTAATAACTCTTGTGCACTTGTTATATGAATGTACAACTGGCGTTTATCGAGATCAGGTACACCAGTTGAATAGATGCCACGTACATTGAAATCGAATGCGTTAAGCGCTCCATCGCTAGTGGTTGCGAGTAATGTTACCCAATCCCCTACATCGACTTTTAGGTTACGGGCTAAATCGACCCCTAGCATTACTTGTGGTTTGGCAGGGTCATAACGGCTAGAGGTTACATCAGATAGGCTTTGACCTGCTCTGATATCGAGGAACGGTCCTTTCATATCAAATTCACGATCGTTGACACCAGTGCCCATGAATATGGTCGATTTACTGCCATTAGAGACTAAACCACTGAGGTATATACGAGGTTGAATACTGCGTATGGCATCATCGGCGATAATTTGTTTGATCAATGCTTGGCTATTATCCAAACCATTGCTGAGCGGCATGTCTTCATCTCTGGTGAAGTAACCGGGTTGACTTAATGTTAGGTGTCCGGTGTCTCTGGCGGTCGATTCTTTCAGCGATTCATAGGTGTATAAGCCAAAGCCACCAGCGCTGGTGAGGGCGAATACCGCGATGGCGATAATTAAAATCGACAACAAGCTGCGTCGCCCATTGCGCAATAGGTTCAACCAAGCAAACCGAAGTGATACCGGAAAATGTGGTAACCGTGCAGCTAACTTGCCCATGACATGCCCCTTATATCGCTAGCGTGATTAACAAGCCTTCCATCAAATAGCGCGATGCTTCTATCGCAACGGGTCGCCATGCGAGGATCATGAGTAGCGACGATAAATGTGGTGCCCATTTCATGCCCCAGCTGCTTCATTATATCGATCACTACGTTAGCGCTTTGGCTGTCTAGGCTCGCGGTCGGTTCGTCAGCAATAACCAAGGTTGGCTTATGAACCAATGCCCGAGCAATCGCGACACGCTGTTGTTGACCGCCAGAAAGGTTATCGGGCCGATGCTGAGTAAAATCGGCCAATCCCACTTTTTCTAGCATTTGTAACGCAAGTTCGTCTTGTTGCTGTTTACTGAATCCATTGAGGTGCAGCGGGTAAGCAACATTTTCTAATGCCGTCATGACTGGCACTAAGTTGAACCGTTGGAATACAAACCCAAGTTTCTGGCGACGGACTTTGGCAGCGGCTAATCGCTCTGTTGGGTAAACTTTCCCATCCAGTGTGATCTCGCCTTGGTAATCCATGTCCAGTAATCCAAGAATATTCAGTAGGGTGCTTTTGCCTGAACCTGAAGGCCCACATAGAGCAATCATGTCACCTTTTTGAATATGCCCGTCGATACCTTGCAAAGCAGGCACTGATTGATTGCCTAGTTGGTAAGTTTTTTGTATTTGATTAAATCGGATCATCGTTTTCCCCTTTTCCTTAGGCTTCGCTGACCATGTTTATTACGAGTCATCTCTGGTGCTAGGTGCTAGGTGCTAGAGATAGGCAGTAGATATTAGGTGCTAGGTGCTAGGTGCTAGAGATAGGCAGTAGATATTAGGTGCTAGATACTAGGTATTACTGATTAATGCTTTTGCGGCGATGGTATCGGCATGTTGAGGATCTTTACTCTCCATGATCTGTAACCATTGTTTAGCTTGTTCAAGATCGTTAGCACGAAGAGAGGCTTTAATGGCGTAGTGATAAATCCACGCTGTTGCCGCAAAGTGCTGCTGTTCAAATTGAGGCTCAGACAGCAAGCCGATAAACAGATCGTATCCACGTTCAAAGTGATTAAAGAGATCGGGCAGTTGAGAATAAGTTACCGCTGCCATGGCCTGGGTTAAGTAAGCCTCAGGTAGGCCTTGAACGATATCTTGTTGCTCGAGAGGCGTATTAAGATTGCCCAATAAGTTCAGCGCTTTATCTATCGTTGCCAACCCTTTTTCGGTGAACTTCATTTTGTTCCATGGCAGAAAAGCATCCCTTCCTTGCAACGTTTGTGTACTGCCGAGATAAACCAAGTTAAGTGGTGTGGCCCCTTGTCGATTCAGGTTGTCATTAAGCTGCTTATATACTTCATCAACTTTACTTTCGTCGCCAGAAGCGGCTTGGTTATACAGTGCCAAGGTTTCTACGGAAGGGGTTGCCAGCACAGGGTTGATGGTTGTAATAACAATACTGCTTAATACGATACCAACAATAGCCAGTGAATAACGGGTTGTTTTACTGATGTAATAAAGAGCTGAATGCTGCGCTTGAACTGTCATGGTTGCTGTCCTTTTCATATGTTGATGCACAAAGGTTACTGACAAACATGCTTCTATTCTTATCAATGCGATGAACGGGCTGTATTGCAGATAAACGGTAAGTGGGGTAGATAGCAGGTAAAGTTGCACCTTGAATGTAATTTTACTGTCAGAATTATCAGTAGCGAGTGTTGGTGTCTGTCAGTCGATTTGAATTGAGGCTATTCTTTATTCTCGATAATAAAGAGGGTGAGTAATGAAAAAAGCAGTAATCGTAGGTCTTGTGAGTGCCGCTTTGGCTGGTTGTGGTGGCTCAGACTCGTCAGATAGCAATGGTACAGGTACTTTTTCATTAGCCTTTTCTGATGCTCCTGTTGATGGTCTAGAGCGAGTCTGTGTTGCCTTTGATCAGATTTCAGTTCATCACGCAAATGGTGGCGAATCAAGCTGGGGCACAACATCTTTTGCTGCTGATCAAAGCTCTCCCGAATGTGTAGCAGGTATGAAAATACCTTCTGATAGCAACGGCAACCCTGATTTTATGGTGATTAACTTGATGGCATATCAAGGTAATCATTCGCAACAAGTATTAAGCGATGAACTGATGGAATCGGGTAAATACACTCAAATGCGACTATCAGTACTAGAAGATGGCAGTTATAGCGATGGCACACCGTATTCCCATGTAATAGAAACCGGTACCCATAGTGTGGAAGGTATTCGAGTACCCAGTGGCGAGCTAAAATTAGACGGTTTCGATGTTGTAGCGAATGCGACACAAGCTTATACGCTCGAATTCGATTTACGTAAAAGTATGGTACAAAATGCCAATGGCTATCAGCTAAAACCACGTGGTGTACGCTTAGTTAATAATGAAAGTGTTGCCGCTATCGATGGCACAGTGAGCAGTAGCGCCTGTAATGAATATATAAATAATATTAATGATGCCTTCGTTTACGTTTACCCAGCTTCAACACCAGTATACGGTGACTTGGGATCTGAATTCGAACCGTATACATCTGTTGCTGTTGCTGTCGATCCATTAACTCAGAACGGTTCGTTTGATGTTGGCTATGTCCCATTCGGAACCTATGATCTGGCACTGGTGTGTAATGGCAGCGAAGATCATCCTGAAGATAGCGGTGACCTATTAAAGATTGCAGACCCTATTCAACAAGATTTAATACTGTCTACAACAGGTTTAACGGTCAGTTTTTAAGTTTATAATTGAATGTGAAGAATATCAGCTTGGTTACAAGTTGATATTCTAAAAACAATCTAGCTCTTCAATGAATACAGGTATATACCCAATTCTGGGGATTCCTTAGTACCCAAGTTACCTCAAAGCGCAGGATTTTCGTTGAAACGAGCATCTAGAGGAAATTAGGGTAAACAATAAATTTAAAATAGCGCTTATAACAATTTAATATACAGCTGGCGATCATCTTCAGATGGCTTAAAGCCCACCGTTTCAAGATAAGAACGATGTTCGACATTACTTGTACGTACATGAAGCGTGTTAATACCTCGGTTCTTTATAACTTCAGGGTTCGTCTCGAAATAATAAGTCCCAATTTTAAAGTCACGATATTCTTCAGTCACATAATCTAATAAAACGTTCAGCACACCATTTTCATCTTTAGAGCCAACTAATACCCCCGCAATATTATTATTACGCAGCATATAAAAAGCCGTATTCGATAATCTCAGTTCTTCTCTCGACACTTGCAGTTCGATGTCTTTTTTATTCATTTCTATAAAATGCAAAAAGTACTCTGAATCCGTAGAGGCTGTAATTAACTTAAAGCGTTCTTTAACACTGTAAATTTTATATAGGAAATAAACATTAATCCCCGCGATACCAAGATTCATTAACATGGTAGGAAGAGAATCGATAAAGTACGCAAAAGCCGCGAAAAGTAAGCAGCCAGTAAAGTTGATCACCCTTAGCTTTACGATAGAGGTCATCGTTAAAGACACTAACACGACCAGTGACGCGAGATAGCCGAACCATTCCACCCAATCAAATTCCATTTTGATCTCCTTATGTCTTTATTATTCGTTAAAGATAGCATAAGAAAAAGAGGGAGCTATCAACATAAGGTTAATTCATGACGTCATAGAGGCTTTAGATAAGCATCATCGGGGTTCATGCTGGAGTAATACAATAAGTGCAATAGATTAAAATGCGAGCGTTTTGCATATCAAATATTTTTTATGACCTAGTATAAATGAACCACATCGAAACCAAGATAAAGGTAAAATTATGCTGAAATCAAAATTGAAAACGGTCGTAATACTGACCAGTATGATTATTTCAGGTCACGCCTACTCAACGCCGAATTACAATACTGATATTCCCCAAAGCATAATGACGCCGCCAGCTGTCGAGACAAGTATTGGGCAATTAACATTTAATGATGGCATGCCAAGCATTGAAACCAGTCAAAAAATTTATGATAACCTCGATACGCTGCGAGCGACGGAAGTGTTTCTTAATGCGATTCCTATGGCCTCCATTGAGGGATTAAGGTTAGGTCATGCGACTCTTGGGGCGACGATGTCTAACCAAGTTGTCGTGTTTGATAAGCTAATGGATTCGAACCCACTCTTTTTAACCGGGAACACCGATACTGTTTATGCGTCAGCATTTTTAGATCTTGAACGTGATGGCCCAACGGTTATTGAAGTGCCAGAAGGCATGGGCCCCACCACGGTAAATGATGCATTCTTTCGCTTTGTGACAGATTTGGGCATTGTTGGCCCCGATAAAGGTAAAGGGGGTAAATATTTAATCTTGCCGCCTGATTATGAAGGGGAGGTGCCTGAAGGGTATTTTGTGTCCCAGTCTACGAGCTACGTAAACTGGTTTATTGCCCGTGGATTCTTAAAAGACGGTAAAACAGATGCGGCAGTTAAAGCCTATAAAGATAAATTAAAAATCTATTCGTTAGCGCAGATAAACGACCAACCAAAAATGACGTTTATTTCTGGTAGTGGCAAAAAATTTAATACGGTTCATGCGAACGATGAACATTTTTATGATGAGCTGAAAACCGTATTAGATAAAGAGCCAGTCTCGTTTCTTGATCCCGAAATAAGAGGCATGATGGCTAGCATTGGCATCCAGAAGGGCAAACCATTTACCCCTGATGAGCGAATGCAAAAGCTATTGAAAGATGGTGTCGCAATAGGCAATGCAACGGCAAGAACACTCTTATTCCAACCCCGTGATAATGATGCTTATATCTACAGTGATCGACGTTGGAAAACCGCCTTTATAGGCAAAGACTATCAGTGGCTAAAAGACGAGGGTGAAGGCGGGCGTAATTTAGATGCACGAACGTATTTCTTTTATATGGCGACAGTCAATACGCCAGCAATGGCGTTAAAGATGATCGGGAAAGGATCACAATATGCCTTAGTGGATAAATCAAAAGATGGGCAATATTTAGATGGTGGGAAAAATTATAAGGTGAATATTCCAGCCAATGTACCCGCTAAAAACTTTTGGTCTGTCGTGGCTTATGATCCGCAAACGCGTTCAGAGTTGCAAACACAACAAGCGTTGCCGAGTAAAAATAACCAACGTGATAAGTTGATCGAAAATACAGATGGCTCTGTCGATTTATTTTTTGGCCCTAATGCACCGAAAGGTAAAGAAGCAAACTGGATTCAAACCGTGCCCAATAAAGGTTGGTTTACACTCTTAAGGCTTTACGGCCCAGAAGAAGCTTGGTACGACAAAACGTGGAAGCCAGGAGACCTTGAACTGATCAAATAATCTAGCCCATTCAATTTATTTTAAAGCCCCGTATTCACTAGAAAGAGCCTGTGATGCGGGGCTTAATTATATTCTGGCGTTAAAGGTGACAGAGTGCTCGATGTTGGTGCTGGCTAAGTGGATGGCAGAACAAGGTTGTGAAGTCACATCTGGTTTTAGCCATTATTTTGAATGGTTAGGTGGCGGTAGCATGGCAAAATGTCGGGCGCAGTGGGGCGATAATCACTGTTATCAGTATCAGTTTGATGATAACAGCGCGAGTTCGACCATCAGCATCGATAGTCGAGGGTTGTTGCTTGAAACTCGCATCCAGAAGGGAATGAAGACCACTATGAATATGACCATCAAGGTCGATTAATTAAGCACTTAGCCGAAGATGGCCAGTTTGACAGCTTTGGTAACCCTGATCTTGAAGAGTGTGAATCGACAAACGATCGACTACAGCGTTATCAGTCGAAATTATTTGATTATGATGCACTCGGTCGCCGCAGCCGAAAAACCACCGTCGATTTCCTGTGGGATGGCGACCAGTTTTGGTGAGCATTGCCAAGGGTAGTACCCAATCAGTATGAACTCTATCAAAACGAGTAAGATTAATACCAATATAGGGTTCATAATCTGAGAAATTTACAACAATCCCTTTAGCTGCTGGTCAACTGGTCGCTTTGATTGATAGGAATCTTTAATTATGTATAACAATGAAAGATCAACTCATTATATCAATATCTAATATCCATGGTTCGCGGCACTTTCATTTGGGTAAATTTTTCAAACGTAACTTGGTTGCAGCTTCAATTTTTGTTGCAGTCTCCGTTATTGTTACCGCAATCGTTATCAATTACCTTGTTGGCGAGGTCGATCAATCTCGGCAGAGCCAGCAACAATTAAATGTTCATTCAAAGCAGTTAACATCAGAAATCGAACAGCTAGAAAGGTTCCGCTATACACTCGAGCAAGATTTAGCAGAACGAAACGATGAGCTTGAAGTGGTCACCGGGCGGATGGGGGAACTTGAACACGTACTTGGTATAGAGTCGGAAATTGAATTATCGCTCAATAATCGGTTAGATACTGCCGCGGTTAACTCAGCCGTGCGCTTGTCCATGTTACAGCTTATTCCAAATGGCAGCCCGATAGAGTACCGACGAATGTCTTCTGGTTTTGGTAATCGCATTCATCCTGTAAAAGGTAAGAAACGTCGCCACCTTGGGATCGATCTCGTCGCTAAAACAGGCACGCTGGTACGCGCTCCGGCTGATGGTGTCGTTGAATTGGTTCGCCCAAGCAAAAAAGGCTATGGTAATTTGCTTAAAATAAACCATGCCTATGGTTTTATGACCTTGTACGCACATTTGCACTCATTTAATGTCAAAAGCGGTGATTTTATCCGTAAAGGCGACATTATTGCCGAAACTGGCAATAGTGGCATATCCACTGGACCTCATTTGCATTATGAAGTTCGTTTTCTTGGCCGAGCCTTAAATCCAAAGTCGTTTTTGGACTGGAACTCGACCAATTTTGAAGTACTATTTGACCATGAAAGGAGTATTCGATGGGACTCTTTAGTAAAAATCCTGCAAGCTCAAGCCAGCACACATCTTCAACTATCATTGCGCAAGGTTGTTCCATCAGAGGAAATATCGAACTAACGTGTAATATTCAAGTTGATGGATATGTCGAAGGTAAAATTCGTACCGACCAAACGCTCGTGATCAGTAATCAAGGACGGGTGAAAGGTGAAATTATCGCCAACCATATCGTGATTAACGGTATGTATGATGGCACGTGTTACGCGAATAGCATCGAAATACTGCAAGACGGTAAGGCGAGCGGTACGATTCATTGTGATGATTTAAGTATCGAACGTGGTGGAAGCTTCCTTGGTGAGACGCAGCCAACCAGTGAAGAAACCGTCACTGTGATTAACAGCCAACAAAAAGAAGACAAGGCTGTTAGTAAAAACGAAAAGCCCCAAAAAGTCGCCAACGCAGCTAAATAGTACAAATACGAATTAATTGTGTAAGTGCAGTAAACAGTAAAACCCGAGTATAGCTCGGGTTTTTTATTGGTATTAGATTAATGCCTTTATTTATTTGGTATTTTAACTCTCGCCGAATAACCACCGATATATGAGAATAAGTATTATTTATGCAAACAGCCGACGAATTTATTCAACTATTAGAACTGGAACAGCATATTGAAGGGGGATACTATCGCTCCTCTTATAGCTCACAGAGCAATTTCGATCAGACTCGTTCATTATGGAGCAGCATCTATTTTCTGCTTCGTACTGGTGAGGTTTCACATTTCCACCGCTTAACCGCCGACGAAATGTGGTACTTCCATGCGGGAGAATCGCTAACCATCTATATGATCTCTGAACAAGGTGAGTTGACGACGGCGCAACTGGGTCTCAATATTGCGGCAGGTGAACGCCCGCAATTTCTGGTGCCTAAAGGCTGTATTTTTGGTTCAGCAATGAATCAACCTGGATTCTCTTTAGTGGGGTGCATGGTGTCACCTGGGTTTACCTTTAATGATTTTGAGCTGTTTAACCAAGAAACATTAATGGCAATGTATCCACAACATGAAGATATTATTCGTCGCCTGAGCCGTAATGAAGGCTAAGAAACAAACTTTACATTTATAAATACCAACGCCCGCAATAAGGTGCGCCACGATAAACTCCCCAAGCGCACCGAACTCCAAACCAAAACTGTCGAGTGTAAAACGTCAATATGATGGTTTTATAGGCACGTTTATAATTTTCTCGATATTGAAGTGCCAGAAGGCTTTTTTGTACCTTACTCATGAGCTCACACGCGTTATTTGCGACGAAAACTATCTTGGGGCTTCACATTGCGCTGGGCTATGAGATGCCGCTGTCTCTTTATATGAGCTAGGCATACGGTAGAGGTTTTGGCTTTAGTGTTGCCAATGTTGCCGAGTTTCATAGCATATTATACTAATACGATAGTTAATGAATAAATTATGGTCTGTGATGTTGTGGGAAACGAACAAACAACAGGTCAGTATTTCATGAAATTCCTGATCGAATGTTGATTATGTATACATAGTTATACGCAAAGCGTATCGATGGTATCGATAGAGAACAGTATATGGGATTATTAAAAGACTTAAGCAAGACGAATGGAAAGCGTTATGACACCGACAAGTTGCTCTTATTCAAAAGAAAAAAAACAAAATGTCTTTGCGATGTTTTTGAAACATCTACGCCAAAGTAACGAATTATCTCAAGAACAGCTTTGTTTGTATTTACGCCAACATAGTAGCCTATTCTACAATCTCGATACCATAACCGTGAGCCGCTGGGAGCGAAGCGTTAATATTCCATCATTGGCAAAACAAGCTGAAATTGTTGAGCTGTATGATAATGAACTGACCAGTATTTATCGCCATGATCCTCAATTTTTGGAGGAGTGCAGTACATTAGTTTCAATTCCGAATCAGAGTCGGTTCAAATCCTCTCATCCCTATTACACCAATGATAACTATGATATCCAAGTCATTGATATTAATGACGACAGCTTCTACATAATGCTGAAAATGATTTTGCGTTATGAAAATAACCCAAGCCTTGTCTTAAAGCTACCTTTGGCAGAGTTTGATGGGCTTAAAGATTTAAAAATCCATGTCGCCAATGCATTTAATGATCAGATCATAGGGCATGCACTCTATATCGAAACGTCTTCTCAATATGTATTGGAGTTGGTGAATATCAAGAGCGACTTAAACGAGATCGTTACTAAAAATCCTAAAAAATTGCCCGATACCATGTTAGTGCTGTCGTCAGCAGGCGCAACGAAAGAGGTAGAGAACAGCATGATGTCTACCTATATCAACCGTTTTGTTAATCAAAAAAATCTACGTTATCTTTGTTTTAGTGTGTGTGATGAGGGGTTCATCAAGAAGCTTAATGCCGCCAAATTAGATGCCTTTAAGGTGAGAACCATACAGTTAGAAGACAAAACGGTTGCGGTACACTCTTTCTTGCTGAGTCGCTCAGAATTGATGGCGAACCGTTTTTTATTGAAACTTGCCGTAATATCGCCAAAACAGCTAGTAGACTTTCTCAATATCAAAGGTAAGGGATAACCACATTGAAAATATTGATTGTTGACGACCAAGCGTTTATTAGGGAAGCAATTAAAAGTGAATTGATAGGTGTGGATCCGCTACAAAATTTTATCTTTTTTGAGGCAGATTGCGGCAATTCAGCCATCGTGTTACTAGAACAATCGACATTAAATACTGAACCTGAATTTGATCTCATCATCACCGATCTTAAAATGGAAAATGGTGATGGCCTTGCGATCATCAATTATATGGCAACTACAAAAAGCAAAAATATCCCTTTGGTTATCGTTAGCTCGTCTGATCAACGTACCTTAGATCTGATCGGTAATATCACGAACAGCTTCAACCTTAACCTTGTTGGCGTATTTCAAAAGCCATTAAATGTTAACGAAGTGCTCAATTCATTGAATAATAATCAATTTATAGCCCAAGAGGTGCCGGAATCTAAAGCGGAGCAAGCCAATTGTAACAGCGCCAATATTGCTTCTTTGCTCAATGAAGATAATTTATTTCTCTGTTATCAGCCTAAGATCGATATCAAATCTAACAAGCTCATCGGTTTTGAAGTGCTATCGCGGTTAACGGTTCAAGGTGATGGCTTTATCTACCCTGATAAATTTATCCCTCTGATCGAGCAAGCTGGGCTCAATTGTCAATTTACGAAGTTGGTACTTGATCAGGCTATTTCTCATTGGCAACTGTTCCCAGCTTTAAAGCAGTATGGCCTGTCTATTAATATTAGCGCGAGTGACCTTTTGTCAGAAGAACTCATTAATCACTTGATAGCTAAACATTTAGCCGCGAGTGATATTCAGCTGATGTTGGAGCTAACAGAGTCACAACACACCATCAATCAAGAGCGTTCTTTGCAGGCGATTGCTAAATTGATCATTAATGATATTCCAATTTCTCTTGATGATTTTGGTAAAAGCTACTCCACCTTCGATAGGCTTGACAGTATTCCGTTTGACGAAATCAAAATAGACAAAGACTTTGTTTCGGATCTTGACTCCAATCTTCAGCATCAAGCGATTGTTGAATCGACCATTGCTTTAGCGAAAAAGCTCAACGTTAAAGTGGTGGCTGAAGGAGTCGAAACGTTAGGTGTACTGAATCGATTACAGCTATTAGGTTGCCATACTGCACAAGGGTATTATTTCAGCCCACCAATCGAAGGGCGTTATTTAATGACGTGGGTAAATGACTATAACCATCAAAATGAGGTTAAAAATGCTAACCACTAGCCAATGCACCCATACAAAAGTACTGTCGTTCTTTAATCATTATTCTGAAGAGAATAAACGACGCCTGTATAACGTGTTAACAGAGGAGCTTGATACGCTGTTAGCTCAAATAACGATGTTAGATAGTACTCAACGTGATGAGGTTGCGGCTTTGCAGCATAAATTCAAAGGGATTTGTCGTTACCTGAACGTTGAAAACGACATCATAAAGTTAGCAAAAAATACCAAGAGTGAGTTGGTTGCTAATACCCTTACTTTACAACAATTATTAAATGACATTGAAAGTGAAATTTAGTCGTGTTGCTTGCATTGTGCTGTTGATGGGCTTCGTTGTCACGACGTTGATTAATACCGCACTATGGAATTATTTCCAAAATGACTTAGATAAACAATATCAATATAAGTCTGATATTGTATTAGATTCCTCAAGAGATACGCTGATTCAGCACCGTATTATTACGGATGCACTACGCGCATTCTTTAACGCTTCTGATTACATATCTGAAGTGGAGTTTTCACAGTTCTCCAAAAATTTATTAAAAATTAAATCGGCGGTGGCTTTCACGCTTAGTCCGGCCTTAACGCCAGTACTTATATCTGATTCTAGATTTAAATCTGCGATAGAAAAAGGCAAAGCGGAAACTGATGAGAACGGTAATATCACCTTTTTAATTGATGATTTTTCATCAATAGTGATGAACATAGATGAACCTACAGTGCCCTATATCGTTTACGCAGTGTCTCACCAAGAGATCCAGCAGCGTATAGAGCAGTATAGTGATGTGTGTGTTCGCGTTACATTCAGTAATCAAACGCTATCTAATCGCGGGTGTAATAAAGAGCAATACTGGGGTGATATGTTTGGTTTTCATACTAAGCAGTTTGTCGACCTGCCTGAATATGGTACTAGCCTTAACTTAACCGTTGATTATGTACCGACGAAGAGAGAGTTATTAGGTATAAGTTTACTCATTTTAGTGATTGCATTGCTAGGCCTTAGCTTGTCGGTTTTATTTTTTATTCTAGTACAACATCGGATCAATATTAATAAACAGCGCATTGAAACAAATTCAAAATTTGCCTTATTGTCTACCCTCAATCATGAGATCAGAACACCCATTAATGCTGTATTGGGTTATGCCAACATGCTTAACAATATGGCTTGCGATGATATACAAAGGCAAAATACGGTAGAGAAAATTATCTGGTCGGCGAACCTGCTGAACAGTGTCGCGCAAAATACCCTCACTTATACCAAAGCATCTTCAGGTAGCTTGACGCTCTATTATGAGAAGGTCGATTTGATTGAGTACCTGTATAAGATTGATGATTATTACCGAGCATTCGGTAGCACCCATAAAAAACAGCTGATGCTAAACCTTAGGGATGCGACGCCACCCCACATTCTGTTAGATACCACCAAGTTTTTTCAATTGACCACCAACCTTGTTAATAACGCCTTTAAATACAGTAGCGGCGATATTGTTATTTTAGATGTTAAAGTTAAGGCGATTAAAGACGTTGCTAGTCGGGGTAATACCGCGCTGAGTTCGCAAGTGGATGGCTTCATTCGGGTGGCAGTAAGAGACTTTGGCAAGGGAATGTCAGCGGCATCTCAACAAGCGTTAAGTAAGCCCTTTACCACCGACGATAGTTCGCCAACTGCGTTAAAATCTGGCGTTGGTATCGGCTTATATACGTGTAAAACAGTGATCGAAAGTGTGGGTGGCGCAATCAAAATCCGCAGCCGAAAAGGAAAAGGAACCTTAGTGATATTTCACTTTCCCTACCGCGTTTGTTCGGAACCTGAAGAGCTCGTTCTTGTGTCGCAAGATAAAGAGGCACCCACGCAGCAACATGATGGGCCGTTACAAGTACATACTGCTCAGTTAATAAAGCAAACACATAAACCACAAAGCACGGTAACTAAACGCCAAGGGCGTGTATTGCTGGTGGATGATAACCGCTTTAACTTAGAAGTGTGCAAGGCGATGCTTGAAGACGAAGGCTTTGACGTTACCACCGCAGAAAACGAACGAGAGGTTTTCTCTGCGATGGCAGCACTGAGTGACCATCGCGTTACGCATAATAACGAAGCCGTATACGATGAGCTAATCATCTTAATGGACTACATGCTAGCAGAAACCGATGGCTTCACGCTGATTGAATCGATGAAAGCTAAAGGCTACCGCCAACAGCATTATTTTATCTTATCAGCCCATACTGAAGATGAAATCCAGAAGGTTAAAACATTTTCGGATATAGCATTTCTACAAAAGCCGCTAGACATTACATTGCTTAAGCAAAAATTACCTATAGGTACAATGGTTTAAATAGAAATCACACGTCATCCCATTTATGATGAAATCAGTTTAATTAATAAGTCTTCCTCATGTCAGCGACTACCTCTTTTTACGATCAAAATACGACAATGCTCTGTGAGCAATACAACTCTCTAGCATTTGAAACGGTACACCAAAGCTGGAAGGCATTCTGGCCGCATAAAGGCGACAGAGTTCTCGATGTTGGTGCTGGCAGTGGGCGTGATACGAAGTGGATGGCTGAACAAGGCTGTGAAATCATTGCGCTTGAACCTTGTAACTCTTTTCGTAAGGTTGGTAGTGCGTATACAGGGGCTGCTGTCACGTGGTTAGACGACGCACTGCCCGCATTAAGCAAAACTGAAAATCTTGGAATGCGTTTTGACCTTATATTGGTTAGCGCAGTTTGGATGCATCTTGTCCCTAGTCACAGAGAACGCGCCTTTCGTAAACTCTCCAACTTGTTAGCCTCGAATGGCAGACTTGTCATCACTCTCCGCCACGGTGAATTTAAAGATGCGCGCCGAAATTATGGTGTGTCTGTCGAAGAATTAGAGCAGTTCGCTAAAAACAGCGCTTTGTTGGTTAGGCATATCAGTAGTAGTGATGACTCACTTAACCGCGATGGTGTGCATTGGCAAACCGTTGTAATGAGTTTGCCCGATGATGGATCTGGCGATCTCAAGCGAGTACGACACATTATTGTGAACGACAATAAATCAGCAACGTATAAATTGGCGTTACTCAGAACCTTATTACGTGTGGCCGATGCCCATGCCGGTGCTGTTATTGATCGTAGCGATGGCAAAGTTACTATTTCTGCAGGCTTGGTCGCCCTTTATTGGATTCGTCAGTTTAAGCGCTTAATTGATATTAATATTGATAGTGTTGAAGGCATTCAGCAAAGTGCAAATAGCAGTAAAGGGCTGGGGTTTGTGAAAGACGATGGTTGGAATCAGCTAAAGCATTTAGTGGCAGATGATTTAACCATAGGTGCGATGTTCTTGGGGAAAGAGGCAAAAGCACTACAAAAAACGTTTACTCATACTCTGGCGACGATTAAGAGCGGTCCAGTTACCTTCATTTATCAAGGTGACAAAACCAATCGATTATTTGAGATTATTCCTCCCACGGTAAGACGTAAATCTTTGGATTCGTTAGTTATCGATAGTGAGTTCTTAAGCAGCTTCGGCAGTTTTGTATTGGATGAAAGTTTGTGGGAGTGCTTCCGCCTATATAACTCATGGATTGAGCCACTGGTTGTGAACCAATGGATACTGGAGATGCAGCGCTTTGAGTTAAATCGTCAGCGTAATATTACGCTGCAAACCTACCATGATTGCTTAGTGTGGATAGATAAAGACCACGACACGAGAGATATACGCAAGCGGGTGGAACAATTACGCCAGCAAAGTGTAGATATACACAGTGTATGGAGTGGTCGTAAGCTCAAAGATGAATACCACGTTGATCATTGCCTCCCGTTTGCTTATTGGCCAAACAATGATAAATGGAATCTGCTACCAACAACGGCTAGCGAGAACTTAAAAAAGAGCGACAAATTACCCACAACTTATCGCCTACAAGCCTCAAAAAACCGCATTCTTGATTGGTGGGGTCTAGCTTGGGGGCAAGAAGAATCATTACAGACACGTTTCTTTTCAGAAGCCGCTTTAACCTTGCCAAATATCCCACCGCAATGCCAAGACTTTGAGCTTGTATTCGAAGCTATGGGGTTACAGGTACGGGGAGTAAAAAGTAGGTTGTTGGTAGGTGAGTGGTGAGGTTTTGAGGTCGATAGATAGGAAGTGAGTTAGGTTGGCATAGCTCACTAGAGTCGGAGTCTAAGATAATTCCGCTATGCAACAGATACAAAAAAGGACACCCGAAGGTGTCCTTTTCCAAACGTGCTGGCGGGAGTTGAATGGTTGTGCCAATTCCCAGCCTATAAGGCTTTAGAGTTAACGTTCTAATTTAATGTTACCTCAGATGTTACATTAAAATCCTACTTAAGAAGGAACTGAACCCCCGTCTTTATATGTAATATGGATATAAATGCCCGTGCAAATATAGCTAAATGTTCTATTGGTCAGTGGAGTATCCCTATAGCTTATTGCATCAAATATACTTTCTGAATATTAAATCTTCGAAAGTATCTTTGTAGCATTTTCAAAAATTGAATCTGAAATCTTCTCAGGGAAATCTTCAGGTAGCTTTGCTTTTACTTGTAAGATTGCTTCGGGGAATTCACCTTTCAGCTCATTCAATATCTCTTGCATCTTATCTTGGCTGAAGTTTACTGCTTTAGCTGTATCCAGAAAGTGGCGAGGTAAGATTTTGTTAATTTCATACTTTTTCCCTCTAGTCGCTTTGAGTCCCATTGCTAGCTTGAGTTTTCTAATATTCAGACCTCGACCACCCAGAAGCGGATATGCTGATAAAATATCGTAGAATGGAGTTAAACGATAACTCCCTCCCTTCTCAATATAAATAGAATAGTTCTTAGCATGCCCATCGGTTGCCCCTATAATCCACTGAAAAACTTGAAACTTCATGAAGTTATACTGATCTTCCAGAGCATTACTTGAACCCATGAGTAGCTTCATGATTTCCGAAATACTAGGGCCACCTTGAGATTCGTACTTGATTGATGATGGCATACCAAATACTTGGCACATGTCTTCTTGAGGTAGACGGAGTAAGTTAGCTTTATCTTTAGTCCAGCGTCTATCGAATCGCTCTACAGCTAAAGCTTTCAGGTTATCAGTTTTGATCATGTGGACATTGGGAACTGCAAACCCTAGTGCTTTAGCTAACTCGATGCAAAGGTACTCATTTTCAACACTGTCTTTAAGATCTAATGTTGCGTTTGCTTGTTGTATTTCGCCAATTGGTAGTTTGATGATATGAGTTGTTGGAGTATTACCTTTGGGGATACACCACTGTTCATCAACGAATAGGAGTGCTGTTTTTTCTTGAGCACCAGCCACTGATATTCTGAAATCTTCTTCTTCTTCAACCATTCCGAGGGGGATATCGGATTTGTAAGCTGAGAGCACGGCATCCAACTTTTTATCATCTAAGACTTGGTAATTGAGTGGTTCATTTTTGTAAGGTTGTTCAGGAGAAATTAATGCAATAGCTCCGACGCTATCTTTACCAACTTCTTTGAGAAGATCGAATGGCTGCTTAGATGAAGCTTTATAACGAGCTACGATCCTATCTCTCACCTTTGGGCTATCAGGTAAAAGGTTGTCGAAGTAGTTGATGACTGAGTCTGAAGTTATAGGTGGCAGTTGTAATTTTAGAGACAATGATAGTGGTCGGGACTTGTCACTGGTTACCCAGGTCTTATCATACTGAAAAGTATGAGCACCATTCTTCTGTTTATTGAGAGTCCCTACGAGTTCTCCGTTCATGTATGCGTTTAGTTTTTGCATTACCAGTTCTCATAATCTTGGCTATCTTGTGAACTTACTTGTGCTTTTTCCTGGATGCTCAGTGTCAGTTCCATTGCCTGAATAAGTTTAAAGAAAGTCGAAAGTGTTGTCTTATCAGGACTATTTTCGAAGTTTGAGATAGTTGCTTGCTTTATGCCTACCCTTTTGGCCAACTCTGATTGAGTCCAGCCGTTCTTTTGCCTTATTAGGAGCATCATGTCAGCGAGTTGCTTTGGACTATATATCATTTCTTCCAACCCTCTATAGAGTTAAGGTGCGACTTCATATCTCTCATTATCCTCTAGTGAGGGTATAGTAAAGTATATCCCTTGGTGGGGATATAGTCCACCATATACCCACAAGGGGATTTTGCAAGTGATATCCCCTTATGGGGGTATTGGATGGCGTGGTGAGACATAGGGAGCAAAGATATCCGTTGAGCCTTGAGAAACAAAAGTTGGAGGCATAAGGTTCTGTTCATTTTTTTAGTTTGTTCATAAAAAGTGAACAGGGGAATAAAATGAACACTTGAAGTGTCTTTATCTCGAAGAGACCTCGCTAGCATATAGGTGGCTATGGCATTTAGGGCAGGTCGGTTTTCCTGGTAATGAAGCTTGCCATTGGCAGTTACACATGATGCATTTAAACTTAGCTGTTCTTTTGGGAGTCGGTGGCGGAGGTACTATCGATATGTTTCTTGGCGTTAGCCAAGGATCTTTGTATTGATGTAAAACACGACTGCCATGATTTGAATGGGTAGGTGTCGAGTGAGGCTTGATTTGATAGCTAGCGACATTCGAGTTTAAACGTTCATATGCTTCTTTCTTCATTGATTCCTTTCGCGGATGAAATACCCAACTCTTAGACGTAAGGTCACTCTGTAGAAAGCTCTGTAGTCTATCTAGTTGCCGAGTTCCAGACGTATTATTCCCCTTAAACAAATGGTGTGTATCATCAAGTCTAATTTCTAGCACACCACATTGCTGGTTATCCGATACATGAAGATCCGTTGGGAGTGGACGGTTTGGGTGGGTAAAGTATATGGCAAAAGAGAAACCTTGAACTTTACCGACTATGTCGACAACACAATTTGAAAATAGTACTTCCTTGTGCACGTCTTTTAGTTCGATAGTTGTTTGCTTTGTTACCAGAAACTCTTCCCTGAAGTGAGTTCCTTTAGCCTGACGAGTTATAGAGCATTTGTATTCTGGAAGAGCAACCCTAATACCTGTTTCGATGACTTGTCTTGCCATCATTCTGACGGAAACAAAGAAGGAAAAATCACACTCCTTATCGGTTTTATCTACTTTGCGTGTTGCATGGGCAAAGTGCCACTGCTTCTCTTCTCCTTGTCGGGCTATGAGTGGGGTGTGACAAGACGGACAAATACAATCACATTTTTTTCCGCGAGCGACATCGCAGACATCCACAAAGGAATGGCCTTCTATTCTTAAGCCAAAAGGAACGTGTTGAATTGTCATGTTACGTTATGCTGTTAATTGTTGGGGCGTTGATATCATAATAAGCTAGAAAGCTTGGCAAATATGTTAGACAGTTAAAAATAATGCTTGTGGTTTCTTATGTTTTAATACGCGCTGGCGTCATCTGAATTAACTTAGTAAGGTTATGATTTTAAAGCTAATGTTTTTGTTCTTATTTGATGGTTGGGTAACTTGTTGGGTAATAAACAAAAAAGCTGTAAATTTTGAACTTGATCACTTTTTCTTAGAGCTAAGAGATTCTACTAACTCTTTACACCATGCTAAATAGAGTGTTTTCAGGTTCGTTCGCCAATACCTTATAGTCGATCAGTAGAGTGTTGATTGGAGTACTGTAACGTCAACATATAAAAAAGGATGTCTATTTTGATTGTTAATTAATCATGTTATTGGTTGTTTTTCTTATCTTTCATTGGAAATAATCGGTATTGAAGTCAATTTCATCCTCATCCTCAAAAGAAGGATCAAGTTCGTCGTCAAAAGGAGCGTCAAGTTCGTCGTCAAAAGGAGCATCAAGTTCGTTGTCATATGGAATAGAGGTTGCTTCTCTGTTTAGTTTTTCTATTTGCTTATTAACTAGATCTTTGTCCAATAAAGATTGGGCAATTTGGTTTGTCCAGAGGTATTTTGAATTATTCCTACATTCTCCTAAAGCTGAAGATTTCATAGGTACAGGATACTTGCACTCAATCATGAACTCGGCTAATTCTTTAGTTGTATCACGCATAGTTTTACTTCGATATTTGAGTATATTATGTATTCTGTATAAGTAGTGACCATCATAAGTTAACGGAATACATGCACTTTCGGTCTTTTTGTATGCATCCAACAAAAAATGAACAAGCATCGATAGTTGTTCACTAGATAATCCTTTTGTACCTAGTTGGTATCCGAAATATTTGGCTAATTCTTCAAAATGATTGTAGCTACTTTCATGTAAGTAAATACTCTTAGGTATAAATCCCGAACCTTTCCTTTTGCCAGTACTCTTTTTTTTTCTCTCTGTACACTCCTTTCTAATAAGCATTTTTTTCGATGATTCAGCTTTCGGTCTTTCTCTATTTTTCAGTTTAATTGCCATATCTAAAACTTATTTATGAGCATCATATTAAGGGTGTTTATTAAATTTTACCATTGTGACGGTCACAATTGAAATCATTAATGATTTAATAATCCATTTAAATCATACTCTTATTTTTCATTATTGACTTTTATTGTTGTGACGCTCACAAATCGTCTGATCGTAAAGTAAATAGAAAATAAAACTGTAAATCCGTCTTTGAATTAATTCCGACGGAGTAAAACATGAGCCTTCCAAAGTTGATCAACACTAAAGAGCTAACACGTACCATTGGGGTATCACGAGCAACCATCTATCGGTGGATGGATGCAGGTACTTTTCCCATGTCTATTGAACTGTCCGTAAATAGAGTTGCGTGGCTAGAAGATGAGGTGAAGGAGTGGGTTAACTCAAGACCACGAACTGGAGGAATAAACCGAACTCATGACGAGATATTGAATAAGGTATTTAACTAATGGCTAGATACATTTCACTTGCTCAACTACATAAATTCGAAACTATCACAGAGGCTCTGGAAGAGAACGGTAGACGAATTAATATCCTCTGTAGGATTGGTGGTGACGACTTTAATAAGCTTGCCGGGCGCTTAATGGACTGTTGTGAAGGGATTAAGGCTTGTAATAGCCTTGCTTGTAAGCTTTGTAATCGTCAATATCGATTGAAACGTGTTGATGACTTAGTAACCTTAATTCACACAAAAAAACGACGTTGGTGGGTAGTAACAATCGTTGAGTATTCAAGAGCGTTTCCTTTTGAGGATCTCGATAGCTTAGATGTACAAAAATCTAAAGATCGCCTTAGAAAGCTTTTGGAACGCTCTGGTATGGAAGGTCCAATAGTTGGTAGCTTTGAGATTGACTACCATGAGGCTTGCGGCTTATGGCTTCCTCATTACCATTTGCTCTTTCCAAGTACTCTGCAAAATAGACAAGCAAAGGAAAATTTGAGGAAGAAGGTAATCAAGCAGCAACCACATCATATTAAAAGGAACAAACCTGCTAGACCCATAAAATTTCAACGTTTAAAAAGACCATACACTCAAATCAGCTATAACTACAAGTTAGTCTCTAATGCTGTTCGTGACTATGAGTGTCGGAGAACTGGCAAGATGAGAACAAAAAAATACCGTCTAGCAGATGAAATGTTCTGTCGGTCACTGTGTTGGATGGATCGTATTGGAAGGAGACGACTCTTGTTTAGTTTTGGTGAGAGAGATTAGAAGTAGCTTGGTGTCCGAGTTTTAAAATGAGAGCTTTGTATATAATAATAAGTGCTGAACAAAGCGTGGTATATCGGTTGGGTATACAGTATCTGCTATATAACACTACAGATACTGTATGCCAAAAGGTTATTATAAATTATAAGTTAAAGGGTTAAATCAACAGGTTGATTTCATTCCTTAATAAAATCATTCATGATAAATATATCTATAAATTTATCATGAAAATCTTCATCATAAGATAACTGACCTTGGTTACTTATCTCAAAATCAAATTTATCTCTATCAATTGATATAGTACCAGAGACTTTATCTAGCTTATAATTTGATTTTTTAGACAACACATGTAAATCTTTTAATGCATCCTGTGATGATTTAACTTCAACTGTGGCTAAGCCCTTTTCTCCTATTTTTAGTCCACTAACCCTAACTTTTTTAAGATGTAATGAGTCGGAATAGTTTTTTGCCTTATCCAATGCTTTATTAATATCTATTTTAAAATTACCTATAAATAGATTATGGTTGAATATTTTAGATAGAAACTGAGTAAGATTTTTAATTGATCTTGGAGGTTGAAATATTTCAATATATTTATTTTCAATAAATCTGAAGTCAATATGATTGAAGCTATTAACCTGTTGCTCTGTCTCATTTCCATATGGATCTAGAATATATTGAGTGAGAGTTATTTCTTCGACAAAAGTAGCTTCTATTGTTTCTTCAATATTTATTACATCAATAAACCCAGCTTTTGACTCTTGAGTGTATTCATTTAAAGAAATACACTTGAATATCTCACTAGTATTATAATCCGTTTTAATAGTAAGCCATCTACTCTTCACAAGACTCATCTTCTACAACTCCTTCATACTCGGTGTGTATAGATTTCATAATTTCAAGAGCTGATTTCTCAAATAGAGTAAGGAAGTGAGAATTCTTATCTTGATCTAGCTGAGATTTGTTTTTATTATACTCTCCATTACCTTTATATTTCCAGTATCCTTTGGAAATATATGAGAATCCAGTGAAGTTTATCATATCACTGAACTGAGCTTCGAACTCGAAAATATCAGGGTCTGCAAGATCTTCTTCTAAAGACCATCTTATTTTCCAAATGTAAAACCCTCTATCAAATAAAGATTTTAACTCTTGAGAGTCTAGGACACTTTTTCCTTTAAGAGAAACCTTTCTAATTTCAGGAACATCATCATCATCTGAGTTCATTATTTCTTCTGCGCTAAACTGGCAGTCAGGATTATAAACAAAAACATCAGAGACATTTCTCAATTTATAGTTTTGAACACCCTCAACAAATTGAATAAAAAACTTAGAACGTAACTTTGAATCTGAAATGCTGAAAAGGTTGATATCACTCTTTTCCGTATCACTTTTAGGTGCAACAAGACTACTTATGATATCATCAACATAGCCTTCAAATTGTTCATTATCTGGTCTCCTGATAATGAAAGAGTCTTCACTCTTAATTATTTCTATTTTTGCATTTTTCTTTACAATTTGATTGAATTCACTTTTTTCATAATGCAATGACGAATATGTGATATCTACAATGATATCATCTGAATCCATATATATATTGCATTGGTCATTGTTATTGATTATGCTCGTTTTTAATTCATTAGCAGCATCCCAAAAATCATCGGAATCACTACTTGTCTTTATAAAGCTTGATGTTGTTTTCTCCTTTCGTGGTGTCATACCTAATACTTCTGCAATATTTTGATGATCATAATAATCGTGATGGTATCTACAAAATGACTTAGCTAGATTTTTTTTAGGTGTGTTTTTGCTTACTAAAACACCCCGTTTAAGAAACATATCTACAGTATGATTAGTCGTTATTTTATGTTGATTAAGTCCATCAAAGAGAGCCTTATCAGTCACGCTATATAAATAGTTATTCTTCATTTTAATCCCAAGTTATTTCTTGTGTACATACGAATTTTTTAGCAGTATTTATAGAGTTAATTTCGATGTTGAATTGTTTCATAATATCTTTATCTTCATCGTATGCTAATCCCCATGCATTGGCATAGTTTTTTAACGCTCTGATAAATACTGATTTTATCGCTGGGACATTATTTCTATTAGTAACTCTTATACGTATTTTATTATCGCCATCAAATATTTGAAAGTTTGATAGGGCATCTAGTAGATAAAGGAATTCCATATCTTCTTTACCTTCACGATTGTAATAAATTAGAAACCCTTTGTCATAGTGTTTTTGTTCATCACCATTTTTGTTGTAAGTTATCGTTTCATTGTGTTTTATTATTAAATATGGGGATGTAATTAATTCTATAGTGGCTGGTTTATTTAAATGTTTTTCAGATGACTTATGTAATGTAAGTTGAGGGTAATGAAACCCATAATCATCATCATCATCTGGGAATTTTTTTGATGCAATCAAATGTTCAATATCAGTATTAATGGTAATCATATAGTCGATTACTTTTGGTTCGATAATATGAATTTGGTCATTCTTTTCTATACCAAGTCTATCTACTTTTACTGCAGATGCTCTTCGACCACTTTGAGGCTTAGGTGGGTAAAAAAACTCATAAAAATCTTTTGTTGATTCATTGTCATGATTATAAACAAAAAGGAGACCACGAATCTCATAATTGTTATTATCAATTATATATTTTTCTTGCCAGTCAGGACTTCGCTTTGCACAAGCAATAGATTTTGCTAAAGAACTAAGACCAGCCTCAATTTTAGTTCTATTAATATTACTTTTGTTATAACTTTTTAAGTCTGTATTGAAATATATAGTTTTATTTAAATATGGGTCTTTATAGTAGAAGACTACATCAGTTGGATGTGTGTGTATCTGCATCTTCTTTGCTGGTTTATGCTGTTCTTGTTTCTCACATAAAAAATCTTGATCCATTGGTCCGTTTCTACGCCATTTAAAACGAGTAAATAGTTCATCTGATATTTTTTTTGCAACATCTTCTATTGGACCATTTTCTGCCATGATATTACCTAAGCTGTTAATAATTGACTTTTATTATGATTTTATTAAATAGTTATGTGTGAAATGGATAAGGTAATGCTACTTAATTGCTAGAGTCTTTTCGTTCAATTATTTGATGGTATAAGCGGAATTTTACTCTTGAAAAGTTGAGTTTAATTTATCAAATAATATAGTAAATCGCAGATGAATCTCTAAATCGACTTAGATTTAATGTAATTGCTACCGCACGTGAATTATCATCATTCACATAAACTTACCAACATATTTTCAAGCCTAATCGTAGTTTACCTTTGAATACACACACAATTTACATGTCTAATTTATCGTCATTTGTGTGCATATGTCAAAGCCGTCGTTGCTTTTTAAGTCATTTTCGTGCTCGGGCTCGCTTGGGAAGTATTTCGTTTAGATCTTTTGACTTAAAATGTAAAAATTAAAGCAGTGAATAAATGTTTAGTCTTCAGGTTCAAAATATTGTGATATTTTGAACCTGAAGCGCTTTTAATTAGCTTTAGAAAGTGACATCGAACCTATAGATGCTTGTACTATATGCTCACTCCACCAGTCCATCATCGTTTTTCTGCGGTCTAAGTAATCTGTGCGATTGTAAGCTCTTCTAATCTCGTTACCACTCACATGTGCTAGCGCGGCTTCTATTACATCTGGATCATGACCTTGTTGATTCAGTGTTGTACTGGCTATTGAACGAAGTCCGTGTGATACAAGGCGACCTGCAAAGCCCATTCTTTTTAGTGCTGCATTAGCTGTTTGGCTATTTGTTGCTTTTTTGGGGTCTCTATCTGCTGGAAATACATATTCTCTTTGTCCTGAAATAGCAGTCATTTGATTAAGAAGGTTTAAAACCTCCTTCGTTAAAGGTATTCGGTGCTCACGTCCTTTTTTCATCCTATTTTTAGGTATTGTCCAAATGTTGTTTTTAAGATCAAACTCTTCCCATCTAGCACCAGCTGCTTCATTAGGACGAGTCATAGTATGCAGCTGAAACTCAATCAAAAACCTTGTAGTAAGCTTTATACTGGCGTTAGCGATGGAATTCATCAGCTCTGGAAGCTCTTCTGGTTTTAAAGCTTTCATATTTTCTTTTTGTGGTTTTTTGAAGGCAGCTTTAATGCCACTTAATGGATTCGATTGGACTAATCCACAATTCACAGCATATGTCATGATTTCGTTTAATCGCTGAGAAACTCGCTTTAAGGTTTCTAAAGAACCTTTAGCCTCTATAGGTTTAAGTACATTGATGACGATTGGTGCAGTTAGTGTTGATATTGGATGATTTTGTAAATAAGGGAAAATATGTAGATCTAAAGAACGCCAAATATCGTCTGCATAGTCTGAAGAAACTTCACATTTCTTGATATCAAACCATTCTTTACTGATGTTAAGGAGGGTATTTTGATGAATCGCCACATGTTCATTTTGTTTTTCAAGCTTATAAGCTTTTGGGTCAATCCCTTGAGCTACTAGTGATCGATACTCTCTAGCTGTTTTTCTAGCATTAGCGATTGATAGTGATGGGTAAGTTCCGAGAGTTAATCTTGATTGCTTTCCGTTTTTGGGATTTTTGTATAACAAACGCCAAGACTTCGTTCCATTTTTCATCACTCGAAACTGTAAACTTTGTCCGTCTGATAACACGTATTCACTATCTTTTGGTTTGGCATTTTTTAATTGTTTATCGTTTAGAGGGGTTGCGATCCTAGCCATACTTTTCTCCTGAATTTATTACCCAAAGAATATTGTGGGGCCAGTATAGGGTAATAAATTGGGTACTAAAAACGTGAGAAAGAATGAGACAAGATGAGACAAGATGAGATGGGTATTTATTTAATTCATTGTTTTAATTTGATTTTATTTTGGTTTGGATACAAAAAAGGACACCCGAAGGTGTCCTTTTCCAAACGTTTGGTGGAGCTGGCGGGAGTTGCCTTCAACTGCCTTAAAAAACAGGGACTTCAATATGTTAGGTTGTTTGTGATTTATGTTAATAACCCTTTAGTACCTTATCTTAGTACCATATGCAGGTAGCCTCAAGTCTATGAGTGTTAATCTATAAACATAGTTACGAGTTCAACTCCTTATTTGGGAGTTGAACTAGCATCTGAGTAGTTAGTAAAGTTGCTTTCTGATGTTTTGTATCTTGTCGAACTGCTGCTTAGATAAAGTACTTTCTTTCAAGGACTCATAAGTTTTAATCAGTCTGTTTTCTTGGCGTCGCTTTTGCCTTTCATTTTGATCTTCATTTGCTTTAATCCACTTATCACACTGAATCTGCATTTGTAGAATTAGCTTTTCAATCTCCAGCGCGGCATTGACTTTTTTATACTGGTATTGCCATGTTGATAGCCTTCGACCTTTTTCTATTTCAATAGGTTGATAACTTTGGTGGTCAATGCCAACGTGTTTCAATACCGCATGATTGAACGATTGCTTGATTAGCTTTGTCGCCTTTTTTTGTTGAAGCTCTTTCAACACGCGATTACCTACCACTTTACCTACTATTAAATGAACATGATCGCCACTGCCTTTTTTCCCTTCTTGTAGTTGTTGGTGTAAAACGGCGCGGATTTGCTGCCTATATTGTGCAAACTCTGGCTTATTCAGTTTGCAACGTTTAGCGAGGGCTAAACTGCAATCCGTTATGATAGATTGCCACTGCTGTGGAGTGGGGCGATATCCTTTTGGTAGGGTCAGGCAATATTCTACAGCGTAGCTGGAAAGAGGGCGACCACCACGGCGGTTGTAGATTTGCTGATTGAGTCGAAATCCTTCGCCAGCAAGGGCTATTCGGTTTGATGTTTCAGCACAGCCAAAAATCGATATAAGGCTCTCTGTATGTTTGTGGTTTGCGTGCATTTTGTTTAGCAAATAGAGTTCACGCATCATCACGCCATCGCTTGCGAGGCGAACGGGTTGGGTTATTACAGTCCAGTTTTTTAGCATGTCAGTTATTTGCTTTAAGCTTACTAATTTAATTTAAGCTTTACCAACAACTGAACTGTAACCATGCATGTTCATGGGTGGTTCCAGATAGGACAACCCACTACGTTCTTATGTTGTCCTCTGGTAAGAAGGGAGACCCTTCTTAACTACCCTTTACTTCTCAGCAGTTACGATAATCCAAATGGCTATTTGTCGCATACTTCTCACAAGATATGGCACCAAGCCTTAAGTCTCGATGAAAGGGTGGGTAAACTATTGATTTTATCCGTTATTTCAAGAAGAAAAAACTCAACATATCCCTTTTTTCGCCAATTCTACCCTGATCACACCACAGACTGACTTTTGTTTAGTGCTCAAATGTTTTGCTAAGATCCAGTGTTGGAGAGTCATCTAATTAAAGCTGAAGCCGTAGATGTGTATATTTGCAGTAAACAAAAATAGTTTTTATTCTTTTAAATAAACACTATGAACCAACACACTTCCAGCAACATATTATTTAAATATGCATATGAACTAGAAAAGTACGAAGTGACTAGCCTTGCAGAACGAGTGGCAGAAAAGGCAATTGAAGCAGGCTTTTTTACCATAAGTGATACTTCAGATAACCGATTAAAACGGGCATGGATTAAGAAAGTTGCTCAGCATGCAGAAGATGCTTATAACCTAGAAGACGTAGCTGATGGTGAAGATCTTGAGATGAAAATCTCCAACTTTAAGCAACTTTTAGAACGTCGCGACAAACAAGTAAAGGATATCCTCGAACTACTAGCTAAGCACGTGATTGAAGCTGCACCTAGTTATAAAGGTTAAGTTATTCTTTGATAATATAGTCGTTTATTAAAGCACCTTCTGTGGGTGCTTTTTTTGTGTGCTGTCGCTGCTCTTACCCCGTCATTAAGGTACAATCTGCACAATTATCTTATTGTCATTTTGATTAAGAAGCCTTCATGCCTAATACCAACTTCTCTCAAACCGCTGCCTTCATCTGGTCGGTTGCCGACCTTCTACGCGGTGAGTTTAAACAATCTCAATATGGTCGCGTAATTCTGCCATTTACCCTACTACGTCGCCTTGAATGTGTACTTGCAGAAAGTAAAGATACGGTCGTTGCTCAAGCTGAAAAAGTAAAAGCAATGAACCTACCAGAAGCAGCACAGGAAAAAATGCTCCTACGTACAACCCTTTCTCCTAAAACCAATAAGGGCTTGTCGTTCTTCAATACCTCACCGATGGATCTAGGGAAAATAGGTCAAAGTGACATTAAAGATAACCTAGAGAACTACATTCAATGTTTTTCTGCCGATGCTCGTGAAATCTTTGAACACTTCAAGTTTGATGAATTTGTCGGTTTATTGGATGACGCAAACTTACTGTTCAAAGTGGTAAAGAAATTCGCCACCACTGATCTTAGCCCAAAGGCAGTATCAAACCATCAAATGGGGTTAATCTTTGAAGAATTAATCCGCCGCTTTGCGGAAAGCTCAAATGAAACCGCAGGTGAACACTTTACCCCTCGTGACATCGTTCGCTTAACTACATCACTGGTATTCATGGAAGACGATGAAGCCCTTACACAAGATGGCATCATTCGTACCATCTACGATCCAACAGCAGGTACAGGCGGTTTCTTATCATCAGGCATGGAATACGTTCACGAATTGAACCCTAAAGCGGTGATGCGTGCCTTTGGTCAGGAGTTAAACCCAGAGTCTTACGCTATCTGTAAAGCCGATATGCTTATCAAAGGGCAAGACGTTAGCCGTATCAAGCTCGGTAACACCCTATCTAACGACCAACTGCCAGCCGACCAATTCGATTACATGCTGTCTAACCCACCGTTTGGTGTCGATTGGAAGAAAATCGAAGGTGAAATCAAAGACGAACATACCCTTAAAGGTTTTGATGGTCGCTTTGGTGCAGGTTTACCGCGTGTGTCTGATGGCTCATTGCTGTTCTTGATGCACCTTATTAGCAAAATGCGCGATGCCAGTGATAACGGCGGTCGTATCGGTATCATCCTCAATGGCTCACCACTGTTCACAGGTGGCGCTGGTAGCGGTGAAAGTGAAATTCGTCGTTACATTCTTGAAGCGGATTTATTAGAAGGCATCATCGCCCTACCGACCGATATGTTCTACAACACAGGTATTGCGACCTATGTGTGGGTATTGTCCAACAAGAAAACATCTGAGCGTAAAGGCAAAGTACAACTGATTGATGGCTCTAACCTGTGTGGCAAGATGCGTAAATCATTAGGCTCTAAACGTAACTTAATGAGCGAAGATGACATCAAACTCATCACCCGTACTTTTGGTCACTTTGAAGTGGTTGACGCTCGTGAGTTGGATAAACCTGCTGAGCAAAAATCTAACCGTGGTCGTCAATCGTCCACCAGCAAAACAGCAGCACCAAAGACGTTCTCCAGTAAGATTTTCAACAGCACCGACTTTGGCTACCGTCGCTTAACCATTGAGCGTCCATTGCGTCTATCAGCACAAATCACCGATGCAGCGATTGAAAGCCTACGCTTTGCACCTAAGCCATTCAATGCGCCAATGGATCGTTTATATAACGCATTTGGTACAGCATGGAGCGAGACTGACTACGGCTACCTTACAGAAATCGAAACCGAAGTGCGTAAGATCATCAAAGCCGAGTTTAGCGAACTGAAAGAAAAACAAATCAAAGACCTGTTAGACAGCAAGTTGTGGTTATTCCAACGCTCTCTAATGGACAAAGCCCAACAACTACAAACAGCAGTCGCTGCTATGTCGGTTGAAAAAGAAATGGCTGGTGGTCGGAATGTGGTAAGCAACGATTTCAACCAATTCGACATCACCATGAAAGGCGCATTCAAAGCAACAGGCATTAAATTTGATACCAAAGAGAAGAAGCAATTCTTTGATGCAGTAACGTTTAAGAACCCAGACGCTGAGCCTGTGATCAAGAAAGTCATCAAAGACACAGCACAGCCGTTATACGGTTCATTTAACTACAACGGTAAGGTAGTTGAGTTCCAACCTGATGGCGACCTACGTGATAATGAAAACGTACCACTAGACCCAACCATCACCACCACAGAACTGATTGAAAGCTACGTGAAACGTGAAGTATTACCACACGTTGCTGATGCGTGGATCAACGCCGATAAGCGTGATGAGAAAGATGGTGAGATTGGTATTGTGGGTTATGAAATCCCATTTAACCGCCATTTCTATGTATATCAACCACCTCGTGCGCTCGAAGCTATTGATGAAGATTTAGCACTGGTCAGCGATGAGATCATGAGCCTACTGCAAGAGGTACGTTCGTAATGAGTAAGTATCAAGCGTACCCTGAATATAAAAATATTGATAATAAATGGCTTGATAAAATCCCATCACACTGGGTAGTGACTCATATAAAACACATTTTATCGATGCCAATTACAGATGGTCCACATTCAACTCCTGTATTTCTTGATGAAGGTGTTCCATTTGTATCTGCTGAAGCTGTATCTAGTGGGCGTATTAATTTCAATAAAATTCGAGGTCATATTTCCGAAAAAGATGACGAGATTTTTAGTCAAAAATATAGCCCACGACTTCATGACGTTTATATGATCAAGTCAGGTGCTACAACGGGGATCACTGCGATTGTTGAAACACAAAAACGCTTTAATATTTGGTCGCCTCTTGCCGTAATGAGATGTAAGAAATCTTATAATCCTTATTTTTTATTGAATAGTCTTCGTTCCGATTTTTTCCAGAAATCAGTTCAACTAAGTTGGACATTTGGTACTCAACAAAATATTGGTATGGGAATATTAGAAAATCTAACTGTCTGCTACCCACCGTTAGCTGAGCAAACCCAAATCGCAGTCTTTCTCGATCACGAAACGGCAAAAATCGACACGCTTATCGAAAAGCAGCAGAAACTTATCGAACTGCTTAAAGAAAAACGCCAAGCGGTGATTAGCCATGCGGTCACAAAAGGGCTAAACCCTGACGCCCAAATGAAAGATTCGGGTGTTGAGTGGTTGGGTGAAGTGCCAGTGCATTGGGTTTCTACGCCTCTAAAACACTATGCAAAGGTAATTGATTGCAAACATATTACTGCTGAATTTAATGATGATGGCTTTCCTTTGGCGAGTATTTCAGAAGTAAAAGGATGGTCGGTAGACTTGAGTAGCGCAAAATTCACCTCGAAAAAGTTTTACGATGAGCTTATTGAGGGAGGTCGAAAGCCTATAACAGGAGATATTATTTACAGTAGAAATGCGACTGTGGGTGAAGCGGCTTTAGTTCTACCTGATATGCCTGAGTTTGCGATGGGACAAGACGTTTGTTTAATAAGACTACGAGAGAATCTTAACCCTGAATATCTTCTTTACGTCTTAAATTCAGGTGTGATTGAAAATCAACTTTCGTTAGCAATGGTAGGTTCAACCTTTAAGCGTATAAATGTTGATAACATTAGGAACTTTTTATTGGCTCTCCCCCCTATTTCTGAACAAGAGCAAATAAATAAGGCGTTATCAAGTTTAACAAGTAAATATGACTCCCTAATGGCTAAAGCATTAGTGAAAATAAACCTAATGCAAGAACGCCGCACCGCCCTTATTTCAGCAGCCGTAACAGGCAAGATTGACGTTCGGCACTTTACCTTGGAAGACGGGATAGCTCCTACCACCAGCAGTGATAGCAATGGGGCACAGCAGGAGCTGACGGCATGAGTAACGACACCACTCAAGAACGCATCTTTCAAGACGAAATGATCGCTCAAATGGTTGCTAACGGTTGGAAACAAGGTAAATCTGACCGTTATGATCGTAAACGTGCTTTGTATTGCGAAGATGCGCTTCACTTTGTGCAAACCACTCAACCCAAAGAGTGGGAAAAATTTGCCAAGGTGTACCCCAATGACACCGAGCGTCACTTTCTTGATGCGCTGGTGGCACAACTAAAAAAAGCCGATATCAACGCGACTGATGCCTTATCTCGCACTTACGGTACGTTAGGCGTGCTGCGTCATGGCTTGAAGATTCGTAATGCTCGTTTCTCACTGTGTCAGTTTAAGCCAGAGCATAACCTTAACCCTGAAACACTGGCGCGTTATGAGCAAAACATCTGCCGTGTCGTGCCAGAATTGGTTTACAGCCCTTACGCCACCCCAGAGCACTTAGCCTTAACAGGCAAGAAAGCCAAAGCATGGCGCATTGACTTGGTGCTGTTTGTAAATGGCTTACCTGTATCAACCCTTGAGCTAAAATCAGAGTTCAAACAAGCGGTACACAACGCTATTAAGCAATATAAGCAAACCCGTTTACCGAAAGATCCAGAAACCAAAAAGCCTGAGCCATTACTGACCTTTAAACGTGGAGCATTGGTACACTTTGCTGTAAGCCAATACGAAGTCTTCATGGCAACCAAGCTCGCTGGTGATGACACCTTCTTCCTACCGTTTAACAAAGGAACCAAAGAAGGTGGTAAGGGTAACGATGTACCGGAAGATCAAAACCGCTACGCCACTGATTACCTGTGGAACGAAGTGTTATTGCCAGAGAACCTACTCAAGATTTTGAGCAACTACGTTCATCTACAAATTGAAGAAAAAGAAGACTGGCAAGGGCTAAAAAGTAAGAAAGAAACGCTGATCTTCCCGCGTTACCATCAATGGGATGTGGTAAGTAAACTAATAGGCGCAGCCATTGCCGAAGGGACGGGTAATAAATACCTAATTCAGCACAGTGCAGGTTCTGGTAAATCAAACTCGATTGCATGGACAGCCCACCAGCTCTCTACCCTTTATGATGAGCAAGGTGAAAAGCAATTCCATTCGGTGATTGTGGTAACAGACCGCACCGTATTAGATGATCAACTTCAAGATACTATCTATCAGTTTGAACATGCTGATGGTGTGGTAGGACGCATCAACAACAAAGAAGGTGACGGCTCTAAATCTGAAAAGCTAGCGGCTGCACTTGAGAACTCACAACCTATCATCATTGTGACGATTCAAACCTTCCCACACGTACTAAAAGCGATTGAGAACAGCGTTAGCTTAAAACAACGTAAGTATGCGGTGATTGCTGATGAAGCCCACTCATCACAAAGTGGCTCTACGGCTCGCAAGCTTAAAGAAGTGTTGATGACAGAAGAAGCCGATGATGATGTGATGCTATCGTCAGAAGATATTCTTGATGCAACCATGGCGGCACGTAAAAACAGTAATAACCTTAATTACTACGCTTTTACCGCCACACCTAAAGCTAAAACCTTAGAGCTATTTGGTCGCTTACCTAACCCTGATGAGCCTGCATCTAAGACTAATAAGCCTGAAGCCTATCATGTGTATTCCATGCGTCAGGCAATCGAAGAAGGGTTTATTTTAGATGTACTCAAGAACTACACTAGTTATCAAGTTGCCTACAATTTAATACAAAAGATTGATGCAACGGATAAAGAAGTCGATAGTAAAAAAGCCAAAACCAAACTCAATCAATGGGTACGTCTGCACGACTACAACATTTCACAGAAAGTAAAAGTGATTGTTGAGCATTATAAAAAACATGTGATGAACCTATTAGGCGGTCAGGCAAAAGCCATGGTGGTGACTAGCTCTCGTAAAGAAGCAGTACGCTATAAGCTGGCCTTTGATAAATACATTACCGACAACAATTACCAACGCATTGCGGCTATGGTGGCATTTTCTGGTGACGTGGAATTTAACGACAACGATCCAGACAGCATTGCCCTGCTCAATCAAAAATTCACTGAAAAGAACATGAACCCGAACTTAAAGGGTCGTGATATGCGTAAAGCATTTGATAGTGATGATTACCAAGTGATGTTAGTGGCTAATAAGTTCCAGACGGGCTTTGACCAACCTAAACTGTGTGCCATGTACGTTGATAAGCCTTTAGGGGGCGTTGAATGCGTACAAACCCTTTCACGCTTAAATCGTACTTATCTTGGAAAAGCTGAAAGCGGTACTTTTGTGTTGGACTTCTTTAATGAGCCTGATGACATTCTCAATGCGTTTCAGCCTTACTATCAAACCGCTGAACTGGTGGATGTTACTAACCCTAACCTTGTGTTTGATTTGTATGAAAAACTACGCTCTAGCGGTATTTTCTTATGGAATGAAGTTGAGCAATTCTGTGAAGCTTTCCTCATCAAGAAGAAGTCTAATGCTGCGGTAAGTAATATCTGCAAACCTGCGGTTGACCGTTGGAAGAATCGTTACAAATCAGCCATTGATGCTTATATTCAATCAAAGGAAATGTTTGAGCGTACCAAGAAGACAAAAGATGCGGTGCTAATTGCTAATGCTGAAAACGCTTTTAAAGAGTGTAAGCAGGAAAAAGATCGGCTTGAGATCTTTAAGAAGGATTTAGGCAGCTTTGTTCGATTCTTTGAGTTCATGTCACAGATTGTTGATTATGAAGATAAAGAGTTAGAAAAATTAAGCTTGTTTGCCCGTTATCTACGCCCACTACTGCATGAGCAAAATGTACAAGAGGACGAGGTTGATTTAAGTAATGTGGAAATGAGCCACTACCGCTTATCAAAGATCCGTGAGCAAGACATTAATCTAAAAGAAGATGCTGCTGATTATAAGTTAGAGCCAAGCAATGATGTGGGTACGGCTAAGCCAAAAGATAAGAAAGAAGATTTCTTATCGCACATCCTTGATCGTTTAAACGAGCTGTTTATTACCGATAACCTGACTGACAAAGACATGATCAATTATGCCTTTACAGTGCGTGATAAGTTATCTGAAAACGAAGCAGTAATGACGCAGATTGTTAACAATACCCGAGATCAAGCCATGTTGGGGGATTTCCCACAAGCTATTGATGATGCGGTAATGGATAGTAATGAAGCGCACCAAGAACAAATGATGCAACTTTTGTCTGACCCTACAAAAACCCAACAGTTTGCACGGGTTATCTTTGATATGTTGAGTGGATTTAAGGGGTAGGTGAAGAGGCTGAGTAGAGCAGAAGCTAATGTTTTTTTTGGGGGAGCCAGTTTGAATTACTGGCTCACTCTCTAGGGCATTCCGTTCTTTCAGTTTATTGAATAAACGTAAAAAACGGAATAAACGGGTAAAAGAGTTAGACGTTAGTGATGAGGAAGTAGACCTTTTTACGACTCGTTTTCCCATCCAGTCTAAAATCAATGAGCCTACCAGAAAGTTTATCAATGATTTCAGCACACTTATCTCGACCGTAGTTAGTGTGCTGTATGAGATAGTCTCTTAGTTTTGTCTTATCCATTTCAGCGGCACTTAGAGCTTTGCTAATCAATGAAATAGCATCATGATGCTTATTAACATAGCTAGCGTAGTTAGACTCTTTAGCTCGCAAAACCATTTCTTTTGAGTAGGTCTCAGAATCTACGTTGTAGACAGAGTTAACCATATCAATGTACGGCATGTTTTCCGATTTCTCATAAACATAGGTGAGTTCTAGTGCGTTGTTTCCTCGAAGTTTTTGGTTGGTCAGCTTGATATATTTCGTCTGTAGACCTGCGTTGTCTGTTTTTTCCTCTTCAATATCCATCATGTAAATACAGTCAACATCTTCAATAAGATCTGATGTACCTGAGTAGACAAGATTATTGTTCATATCTCTGTTCTTGTTGGTATGACCTAGGCCGATGAACGTGCCGCCTTTAAGGATGAATTCACTTACCGTAATACCAAAATGACGCATGCTTTTCTTATCCATGGTGTCGGCAAACTTTTTTAGTGTATCGACAATCACCACTACTTTTTCTGCGTCACCATCGGTCGCTAACCCAGCTAGCATTTTTAATAATGAATGTGATTGGAACCCGTTATAACCGGGGACGAGAGCTTTAGTACCAATACTGGATAAAATTTCTGTTTTTTCAATAACACCATTCTGAGAGTCATCTGCATTGACATAGAAGACCGATAACCCATTGAGAAGCCCCGCATCATAGGCTTGTTTCAGCTGGTTTATGATTAGTAGAGTTTTACCTGCGTTAGGCGGAGCAAAAAGGATGTTTGATTGTCCTTTTAGAACTAGTCGATCAAAAATAAAGGAGCTTTCTGCGGCGTCTTGTTTGATCTTGTCCAAGTCGTCATTGATAGAAAAGGCATTGAGCATTGCTAAAGTATTTGTTTTATTATGGTTATTCTGCATTTTAGTTATATTCAATTACTTGCGTTTAAATAAAGGCGAGTGCAATGACTCGCCAGTATATTTGTGGAGAGTTAGAAATTAAGAAACGCGGTGTGGGAATTCTTTAAAGCCATTTTCCATAACAAAAACAATGTCTGTGCCATTAATCACCCAGCGTAAACCAGCGTCGTACCAATCACCATTAGACGCCTGATATTCAACTGAGATGATAAAAGATAAGAAGTTACCATGGCGATCTGTGTAGGCTCGCTCTAGTGGATATTTCGTTCGGATGTTGCCGTGAGTGCTGTAGGTATTCATATTTCTTCCTTTTTTAGGTAATAGTGATCCCTCCCCAATTATTTAGGGACGAGATATAAAGAGAATTTAAATTAAAAATTAAGCGGTGTTATTTTGTGGTTGTAAGGGCGCACCGATGCTGTATGTGAGGTACCAATCATGTTGACGATAGGAGCAAGGATTTTCGGGTCGTATTGATAGCTATATGTATCAAATGACTCAGAATTGTGCGAGTGGCCTACGATGCACTCGATCATCTCTTTAGAATATTCTTGTTGTTTTAGTTCATTGATAAAGGTATGACGAAATGAGTGAGCATCAAACCCTTTGCCTAAACCTAATTTCTTACGACGACGTGCAAACCATTTGGAGGCGTTATTAGAATAATAGCCTTTCACTAAAGGTAATTCAGGGAACAAATGTCCACTTTTTTGTGAATTAACAAAAGAGATGAAACCTTTCTTGAGTAATTCATCATGTATCGGAACAACTCGAATTGATGAGTTGTTTTTGATTCGTTGCCCATCAAACATTTTACGAACTAAGAAACAATCTATACCGTCAATGACAGTGATGTCTTCTACATGCATTTGGCATGCTTCATTTAGCCTAAATGCACCGTAACGCAGCAGTAGAGGTATCCAGTAGTAATATGGATGAAGGTATTGGTGTGACTCGTAATCTTCCATGGTAAAGACTTTGATGAGCTGTTTATCATTGAAAGGGAAACGTTTTTTTTCCATATGGATTTTTTCTGTTGGTAGGTTATAGAAAACATTTTCAGAAACATGGTGGTGGCTTTTAGCCCAATTTAAAAATGTAGAGAATTTGTGGATATAGCTCTTTTTCGTTTCAGGAGAGATGTATTCATTAGGTTGTGTCAATGACTGGTTTTTTGCTATTAATTCAAAGCCATTCAGCCCTTTTAATTCTGAGTGTTTTTCAGGATTTTTAGGCAGGTAAGTTAAGGCATGGCCAACGCACTCTGCACCAGCACGATCAATTTCATTTAGATTAGTAAAACCAAAAAAACGTAACACTTTTGTAATGATTTTGTGATTTTGTTGAATGTTCTTGAGATTAGAGTTGGCTATTCTAGTGCGGGATTCTGTGTATGCATCTAGAATCTCGAAACATGTCATCGGCTTAGTTTGTTTTTGGCTTTTAGGCACTGGGCGGTCAAGGTAAAGAACCGCACCCCTAGGATCATAGTTTAGGTGTTCGTTTACGCTATGCGTTAGTTGTGTTGTTGAAAAATTCATAGGGACTTTCTAATTCATTAATTGGTTTCCATTTAATCTAGGGGGAAGTTTCACGCCCGTATAGTAAAAATATTGTAACCCCATCAACGCTTTACTGCATAAGCTGGTACGACGCAAATATTTTATAATCTTTTGATTTTGTTATTATAACTCTCTATTACCATGTGAGTTTAATGATTTTTTTGGACGAAAATAATTTCAAATGGGCGTGAATTCACGCCCTGAAACTTAGAGTCAAGTGAAAATTTACGACTTTTGTTATGACTTTCGTACAAGGTTATCTAAAGGACTTGAGTCTATAAGTTCAATAATGCCTTTCATTTGTTGTACACCAATTGCTTTGCCGTAGCGATCATAGGTTATGTTATTTTGAGTATGGCCTAAAATCGCTCCTGCTATGATATGAGATACCTGTTGTTGCTTGAGCTGTGTAGCTACTGTATGGCGAAAGGAGTGGAAGTCATGACCTTTGTTGAAACCTAGTTTGGTTTTGAACCTCCCGTACCACTTTGAGGCTGCGCTTCCAAAACCATCACGCGAATCTTTTAGTTCTGGAAATACTCGATCATGTGATATCGATTTCACGAACTCAATAAAACCAAGTTCTATTAGCTTATTATGAATTGGAATTTTACGACGACTGGTTAAATTTTTTAGTTTTTGGTTTTCTAATCGATCATCAATCTGAATAAACCAAATTCCGTATTCAGTTTGTATATCTGCTGTGTAGAGCTGACAAAGCTCATTGAGTCTAGCGCCCGTAAAGTAGGCAAGTAATGGCAACCAATAATAGTGAGGGTGCTTGTATGTATGTAGAGTATGAATTTCGGTATTGAAAACCTTGCGTAGATCCGAAAACGAGTAAGCGTTCTTGGCTTCACTGTCTTGGCGTGTTTTTTTAAACCGTATCGCTTTGAAAGGGTTGATGTCAGTAAGTTCGTTTAGAACACACCACTCAAAGAAACCTGACATTTTCTGACTGTAATCTTTTACTGACTCTTCGCTTAGTGTTGCCATTTTCAACTTTTGGTTAAGCTTAATAGCGTCTTTCCCTGTCATTCCTTTGAATTGCTGATACTTCTTCATGTTAACTGGGTATTGGCGCAATAGCTGTACGGCATATTCTGCATCACAACGTCGAATGGATGTTAATTGTGACTTAGTTAGCAACCCTAAGACGATTTGGCATTTTGCTTTTAGCATACCTATTGCTTTTGGTGATATATGATCAGTTTTATATCGGCAGAAGCGTTCGAGTGCTTTTTCTGGTGGCAGGGTATTGATGCCTTTTTTTCGAGTCAATTTTGAAGACGATAGTATATTTTTTGGGGGGAGGGGTTTTACTTGAGGTGTTGTCACTGATTTAGTTGGATTTAAGATGGTGCTACGAACTTGTATTTCGAGTTCAAGAGCTAAGAGAATAGCTTTATCTTTGTTTGAGGTTTTCAGTGAACGTTTTATTTCACGGCAACCATCAAAGAGATGGCGGTGCTGGGATGAAACTTGATAGCGAAATTGCCAAATTCCAGATTTTGAAATAGATAAATAATGCATGCTTTAGTACCAAAATTCAGTACAAACAGCCTAATATTGAAATTGAAAATACAAAAAAGGCGGTAAGTCAGAGACTTACCGCCTTTTCCAATCGATTGGTGGAGCTGGCGGGATTTGAACCCGCGTCCAAGAGCAATCCAACCATAGGCGCTACATGCTTAGTCTATCTTTATTCTCGTAAGTACACTGCGAACAGACACGCCATGTAAATACATACCAGAATTCTATTTCGCGGTTCACCTCTCTAGTCAAAGGTTCCCTCGCTATCTCGTTTGGGTTTGAACTTCTATGATTCCCCGTCTTACAAGCGGAAGCTAGGGTAGAAGTGCGCTAGCAGGTTATTAAGCTGCTAGTGCGAAGTTTTCGTCGTTTGCGACTATTTTTTTGCGGCTTTTTACGTGGCCAACCGCCCCACGGCATGCTCCACAAGCCTTCTTGATCCTGTCGAATCCTGAATCAGCCCCAGAGGTGTTTCGAGATGGATAGTAGCATATAAATCTTTCACGTCAACGAAATTACTATTGAACGTGGTGGATGTGTATGAAAATCCATCAGTTTACGTTTTTCTTACTAACGTGTGCTGTGTTTCATGATGCGTTGCTTATCGCGAGCCCAGTCTCGGCTCTTAGAATCTGCGCGCTTATCATGCAGCTTTTTACCACGTGCTGTACCTATCTTTAGTTTAACCCAAGATGCCTTCCAGTACATAGATAATGCAACGATAGTTTGGCCTTCACGGTTTACCGCACCCAGTAGCTTATCGATTTCTTTACGATTCAATAATAGTTTACGAGTACGCGTAGGATCGGCAACAACGTGGGTTGATGCGGCATTCAGTGGTGTGATTGTTACACCTGAAATAAACGCTTCACCATCACGCAGAAACACATAGCTTTCGGCGATGTTTACTTTACCGTTACGAATTGCTTTTACTTCCCAGCCTTGTAGTTGAAGCCCGGCTTCATAATCATCTTGGATGGCAAATTCGTGTCTGGCGGTACGGTTTTTGGCAATGGTGTTATCTGACTTATTCGGTTTCTTAGCCATGGGGTATCCATTTCTTTATGTTGCTATTCCCAAAACAGATGTTCATCAGTTTGGTCGAGTAGAGTGTAATACAGGTTTCTACGTTGTTATGTCGTTGAAAGTTTAACTGTATTCGCTCTGATTTTGGCTGTTTACCGACTAATGGTATCATTGAGCCACTTCTTCTCATAGATTTTGATTTTATCGCTGTAAAATCTATGCGTGAGGGGTTTGTGAAGCTTAAGGAGAATCTATGCCTCAGATCAGTCGCTCTGCACTTGTACCGTTTAGTGCCCAGCAAATGTTTGAACTTGTTAATGATGTTGAATCTTACCCCGCGTTTTTACCTGGATGTTCAGGTACTAAAATTATTGAACGCTCTGGTGAGCATATGATGGCTTCTGTCGATGTGTCGAAAGCGGGCATACGTAAAACGTTTGTGACTCGTAATCAGCTGATTGATTTTAATACCATCGACATGCAGTTGGTTGATGGCCCATTTCAGAAGTTAGTGGGTGGTTGGAAATTCATCGAGCTTGATGCGACAGCGTGTAAAATTGAGCTGAATTTAGATTTTGAATTTACCAACGGATTAGTGGATGCGGCATTTGGTAAAGTGTTCCGCGATTTGACGAGCAATATGGTAAGTGCCTTTACTAAGCGAGCAAAAGAAATTTATGAGTTCTAATGATAAGTTGATTCATGTAGAGGTTGTGTATGCTCTGCCTAATAATCAGCGAGTGATCAAACTGGCGATTAACTTCGAGACTGATGTTCAAGAGATCATTGAGCAATCCGGAATATTGGCGATGTTTCCAGAGATCGATTTGAAGAAAAATAAGATCGGTGTGTACAGTCGTAATGTGAAGCTCAATGCGACGGTACGTGATGGCGATAGGATAGAGATTTATCGACCTTTACTGGCCGATCCGAAAGAGATCCGTCGTAAGCGTGCCGAGCAAGCAAAAAAAGAAGCATTAAAAGTAAAATCTGAGGCGAAATAAAACGGTAGCAATGTGGTTTGTTTGTCGCTCTTGAAGCAGAAAAGAAAAAGCTCGCCAATGCGAGCTTTTTCATTAATTGATGGCAGTTAAGAAGTTTGGTCCAGGCTGATAATCGCCTTTCATTCCAGTCAACTTGTTCTGAGCATCAAACGCCAAAATTAAATTCTTTTGTACGCTGTCTTCATGACCTGGTTGTTGGTAATACACGTAATACCAAGTATCAGGGTAGCTTGGCTCTACAAGCATTGGTGAACCTAGTACATAGCGTACTTGTTCTTTGTTCATGCCCATTCGAAGCGTATCAATATCAGATTGCTCAAGGTAGTTACCTTGGTTGATATCAATACGGTAAACCAATTTCTCAATTACTGAGCAACCACTAATTAAGCTTAACGCTAGTGTTAGTGCGGCGATATTTTTCCAACTCATAGCATCCTGGCTTTTTAGCTTTAACTGCTGCGATGATAAACAAGGTCAAAGCAGAAGTAAAAAAAGTGGTAAAGAAAAAACTCTAATTGAGACTGCTGTCAGCCTCTATAGTTGCATTTCTACTTAAGTTTATTTCATCTTAGCCAAAATGATTAGCGATATGTCTCATTAATCAGAACATAATGCTAATTTATATCAATATTTATGCTGCAATCAGTAATTCTTTCGCATTTGCTAGTGTACGGTCGGTAATCTCACTCCCGCCGAGCAATCTTGCTAACTCGGCAACACGTGCGTCGTCATTTAAAGGGCACATGCTTGTTTCTGTTTGTCCTTTGGTACTCTTCTTGGCAACAAACATCTGTTGGTGGCCACAGCCAGCCACTTGCGGTAAGTGTGTTACACACATGACTTGGGTTGAATTGCCTAAAGTACGCAGCATTTTTCCGACAATTGCGGCTGTTGGCCCACTAATACCTACATCAACTTCATCGAATATAAGGCTGGGTGTTTCTATTTTCTGGGCTGTTATCACTTGAATGGCTAACGATATACGCGATAACTCACCACCAGATGCGACTTTACCTAAGGGTTGCAGCGGTTGACCTGGGTTAGTCGATACTAAGAAGGTGATGGTGTCGAAGCCTAGTGGGCTTAACATTCCTTCTGCATCATTTTGTACGTCAATTTTAAAGATGCCATGTTCCATACTGAGTTCATGCATGCTGCAAGAGATCTTTTTATCAAGCTCTTTGGCATAACGGTGGCGACTTTTACTGAGTTTTTCTGCTGTTGCTAAGAATGCTTGTCGTTTATTTTCAACAAGCTCTGCAAGTTCTTCCAGTCGCTCATCGCTACAATCAAGTTGTTCTAACTCTTTGAGTAGATCTTGGTGTTTCTGGAAGAGTTCGTTAGGCATAACGTAATGCTTACGGGCTAACGATAAAATTTTAGCAATGCGTTCTTCTAGGTAGACTAAGCGTTGGGGATCCATATCCAGATTATCTAAATAACCCCGTAGCTCTTGGCTAGCTTCTTGAACTTGGATAATGGCATCTTCCAGCATTTGTGGAATTGCACTCAAGCTATTATCGAACTCACCTAAGGATACGACTTGCTGGCTTGCCATTTGAAGCAGCTGTAAGGCATTGCCATCATCGTTGTCATATAAAATCGATAGGGCGGTTTGGCTCGAAAGTGCAAGTTCACCGCTATTTGATAAGCGTTTATGTTCTTCTTCTATCTCGCTGTATTCGTCTTCGCCAAGTGCTAAATCATGCAGTTCTTTTACTTGGTATTGAATAAGTTGCTTTTGTGCTTCATTTTTTTCACGATTTTGAGTTAGGCGCTTTAATTCATTATTCGTCTGACGCCAGTTTTGATAAGCCTGACGTGTTTTATCCATTAAAAGGTGATGACCCGCATATTGATCCAACATTTGCTGTTGATAATCAGGACGCATTAGTTGCTGATGTGCATGTTGACCATGAATATTGATCAACAATTGGCCTAATGACTTCTGCTGAGAAGCAGGAACAGGGCTGCCGTTAATAAACCCACGAGAACGACCTTCTTTTGTTATCACTCGGCGAAGAATACATTCTTCACCATCGACCAATTCATTGTCTTCGAGCCAGCGGCGCGCTGCTTGGTTATTTTTTAATGAGAATGCGGCAGAAAGTTCTGCTTTATCTTCGTTAGGACGAACCATAGACGCTTCGGCGCGATCACCAAGGCAGAGACCAAGCGCATCAATTGCGATCGATTTACCTGCACCGGTTTCGCCAGTAATGGTGGTCATTCCTGACTTGAGTTCAAATTCTAGGTTTTTGACAATAGCAAAATTGGAGATAGTCATATGAGAAAGCATGTGTTCACCTGTTTAAATCAACACCTGTGTTTTCATACAGTATATACTGTATCTACGTACAGTAAAGTACTGTGTGAAATATTTGATGAAAAAATCGAATAGGGTAAGTCGATGAATTTCAGGTAATAAAAAGCCAGCAATAAGATGCTGGCTTTTTGCTTTCAGAAAAGAAGCGTGATTAAAACAGTTTACTTGACCAACCTAATTTGGCGCGGAGTACACCGTAGTAGTTATAATTCTTAGGATGAATAAGCTGTAATTGCTCAGGGCTTTGATAGATATGAACCTCATCACCAGGGCTTACAGGCAGTGAAACTTGCCCATCACAGCTCACTTCTAATGTACTGCCGTTATCAGGCGACACTAACAATTTAATGCAACGATCACCATCGACCACTAAAGGGCGACTTGATAGCGTATGCGGAAACATCGGTACTAACGTTATGGCATTTAAACTTGGCGACAGAATAGGGCCACCACCAGACAGTGAATAGGCTGTTGAGCCTGTCGGGGTTGCAATGATCAAACCATCAGAACGTTGAGAGAAGGCGAAGTTATCATCGATATACACTTCAAATTCGATCATGTGAGCGATCTTATCTGGGTGTAATACGGCTTCGTTTAATGCGGCGTTCCGGCTTTTTATTTGTCCGTGGCGATGAACTTCTGCTTCTAATAAAAAGCGGCGTTCCGTTACAAATTCACCCTCTAAAACTCGGGTTAATTCTTCTTTGAAGCTTTCTGGGTCAAGATCTGTCAGAAAACCTAAATTACCACGGTTAACCCCAATCACTGCGATATCAAAACGCGATAGCACGCGCGCTGCGCCTAACATGTTGCCATCGCCACCGACGACAATCGCTAGGTTCGCTTTATCGCCAATGGTAAGTAAATCGCACAAACAGTCTTGAGGCACATCAAGGTCGTTCGCTAATCGATGATCGACTAAAACGTCGTAGCCTTTGCCTGTTAACCAGTCAAAGAGGGTTTTGTGAGTTTGCAGAGCATCTGGGTTTCTTGGCTTACCAATTAACGCGATTGTTTGAAAAATGCGCTTCATGTCCTTGATCCGACAAATGATAGTGAGGCCAGTATAGCCTTAGGTTTAGAGACTTGTCGCGCTTTGTTAGCGAACTCTGCTTGAATCATTGACGTTCATCCCCATAATAGGCACATGAATGTTTTTTTTGAGCAGATAATACTGGTTTATCTACTCAAATTTGTGAACAATTGTATTTAAAATACATCAGTATCTTGGCGGAGAAGTAAAAGCATGAACAATGAAGACAAAAAACTACAGGATGAACAGCTGCAGCAAGAGACTGTAGAAGCGGCTGAGACTGTTTCTGCTGAGGAAGAATTTGTAGAAATTACTGCTGAAGAAATGCAAATCGCACGTATTGCTGAATTAGAAGCAGCGCTACTTTCAAGTGATGCAAAAGTAAAAGAAGCGCAAGATAACGTGCTTCGTGCTCGCGCTGAAGGTGAAAATGTTCGTCGACGTTCAGAAGTCGAAATCGATAAGGCTCGTAAATTTGCATTGAATAAATTTACTGAAGAATTATTGCCTGTTATCGATAATCTTGAACGTGCTATCGAGATGGCAGATAAGAATGACGAAGCGTTGAAGTCAATGATTGAAGGTGTTGAACTAACGCTTAAGACAATGACTGCAACAGTTGAGAAATTCGGCTTGAAGCAGCACAACCCTGTAGGTGAAGCATTTAACCCTGAATTCCATCAAGCAATGTCTATTCAGGAAAGTGCAGAGCATGAACCAAATACGGTAATGCTTGTTATGCAGAAAGGTTATGAGCTTAACGGCCGTATTATTCGTCCTGCAATGGTAATGGTATCTAAAGCTGCTGCTGGCAGTGTAGATATGCAAGCATAATTGTATAAAAGCTTTAAAAAGGCCCACTACGGTGGGTTTTTTATTTTATTTTGATATTTTTTAGGTGTTGCCCTTGAAATGGGGATGATTGGCCTTATTTAGTAATCATACGACATCGTAAACATATTTTGTCTGGGTATACCCCATTATAGCGACGTCCATTTCGGACGCGCTTGTAAAATTAAATGAATTTCGGAGAAAAGCCTGATGGGTAGAATTATTGGTATTGACTTGGGTACAACTAACTCTTGTGTAGCAGTACTTGATGGCGACAAACCGCGCGTAATCGAAAATGCGGAAGGTGAGCGTACTACGGCATCTGTTGTTGCTTACACCCAAGATGGTGAAACGCTAGTTGGTCAACCAGCTAAGCGCCAAGCGGTAACAAACCCAGAAAACACATTATACGCAATTAAGCGTCTAATCGGTCGTCGCTTTGAAGATGAAGAAGTTCAGCGTGACCTTAAAATCATGCCTTTCAAAATCGTTAAAGCGGATAACGGCGATGCATGGGTAGAAGCGAAAGGCCAAAAAATGGCTGCTCCTCAAGTATCTGCTGAAATTCTTAAGAAAATGAAGAAAACAGCTGAAGACTTCCTAGGCGAAGAAGTAACAGGCGCAGTTATTACTGTTCCTGCATACTTTAACGATGCTCAGCGTCAAGCAACGAAAGATGCTGGTCGTATCGCAGGTCTTGAAGTTAAGCGTATTATCAACGAACCAACAGCAGCTGCACTTGCTTACGGTCTTGATAAGAAAGGCGGCGATCGCACTATCGCAGTTTACGACCTTGGTGGTGGTACATTCGATATCTCTATCATCGAAATCGATGAAGTAGAAGGCGAGAAGACTTTCGAAGTGCTTTCAACTAACGGTGATACACACCTTGGTGGTGAAGATTTCGATAACCGCATGATCAACTACTTAGTTGAAGAATTCAAAAAAGAACAAGGCATGGATCTTCGCAACGATCCTCTTGCAATGCAGCGTCTAAAAGAAGCTGCTGAGAAAGCGAAAATTGAGCTTTCTTCTGCACAACAAACTGATGTAAACCTTCCTTACATCACTGCAGATGCATCTGGTCCTAAGCATATGAACATCAAGGTGACTCGTGCGAAGCTTGAGTCTCTAGTTGAAGATCTTGTACAGCGTTCTCTTGAGCCTCTAAAAGTTGCTCTTTCTGATGCTGGCCTATCTGTAAGCGAAATCACTGACGTAATCGTTGTTGGTGGTCAAACTCGTATGCCTATGGTTCAAGCAAAAGTTGCTGAGTTCTTTGGTAAAGAAGCACGTAAAGACGTAAACCCTGATGAAGCTGTTGCTGTAGGCGCGGCTGTTCAAGGTGGTGTTCTTGCGGGTGACGTGAAAGATGTACTTCTTCTTGACGTAACGCCACTATCTCTTGGTATCGAAACCATGGGTGGTGTTATGACTAAGCTAATCGAGAAGAACACAACTATCCCAACGAAAGCGAACCAAGTTTTCTCTACTGCAGAAGACAACCAGAGCGCGGTAACTATCCACGTTCTTCAAGGTGAGCGTAAGCAATCTAGCTACAACAAATCACTAGGTCAGTTTAACCTTGAAGGTATTCAAGCTGCTGCTCGTGGTATGCCACAAATCGAAGTAGTATTCGACCTAGATGCTGATGGTATCTTGCACGTATCTGCTAAAGATAAGAGCACAGGTAAAGAGCAGAAGATCACTATTCAATCTTCAAGCGGCCTAAGCGACGAAGATATCGAGAAAATGGTTCAAGAAGCTGAAGCTAACAAAGAATCGGACAAGAAGTTCGAAGAGTTAGTAACTGCTCGTAACCAAGCTGATCAGCTAATTCACGGTACTCGTAAGCAAATTGAAGAAGCTGGCGAAGCACTACCAGCTGAAGACAAAGAGAAAATCGAAGCTGCTGTTTCTGAATTAGAAGAAGCACGTAAAGCTGAAGATAAAGAAGCAATCGACGCGAAAGTTCAAGCGCTAGTTGCTGCTTCTCAGAAGCTTATGGAAATCGCTCAACAGCAAGCTCAAGCTCAGCAAGCACCAAGCGGTGAAGGCGAGCAAGAAGCAAAGCAAGACGACAATGTTGTTGACGCTGAGTTCGAAGAAGTTAAAGACGAAAAAAAATAAGATAGTTAATTCATAATCTTATTTTCGAACGGGCGTTAGGGGTTACTCTATCGCCCGTAGCTGTATTTAAAGCAGGTGACAGTTAAGTATGTCAAAACGCGATTTTTATGAAGTTCTAGGTGTTGGTCGAGACGCCGGAGAACGTGAGATTAAAAAGGCTTATAAACGCCTTGCAATGAAATTTCACCCTGATCGCAATCAGGAAGCAGATGCGACTGAAAAATTTAAAGAAGTCAAAACTGCGTATGAAATTCTGACCGACCCTCAGAAGAAAGCGGCATACGATCAGTACGGCCATGCAGCCTTTGAACAAGGTGGCGGTGGTGGCGGCTACGGTGGTGGCGGCGCTGATTTCGGTGACATCTTTGGTGATGTATTTGGCGATATCTTTGGTGGCGGCGGCGGTGGTCGACGTCAACAGTCGCGTGCTCAACGTGGCTCCGATCTTCGCTACAACATGGAACTGACATTAGAAGAAGCTGTTCGTGGCTGTTCTAAAGAAATCCGTGTACCAACCTTGGTTGGTTGTGATTCGTGTGACGGTTCTGGTGCCAAGAAAGGTTCATCAGCAACAACCTGTGGCACTTGTCATGGTCAAGGCCAAGTACAGATGCGCCAAGGTTTCTTTGCTGTGCAGCAAGCTTGTCCACACTGTCACGGTCGCGGTAAGATCATCAAAGACCCATGTAATTCATGTCATGGTCAAGGTCGAGTTGAAAAAACGAAAACCTTGTCAGTTAAGATCCCTGCAGGTGTCGATACTGGTGATCGTATTCGTCTTTCTAGTGAAGGTGAAGCGGGTGAATTTGGTGCGCCAGCTGGTGATTTGTACGTACAGGTACATGTTGCAGAGCATTCAATTTTTGAACGTGATGGCAACAACCTATATTGCGAAGTACCTGTTAGCTTTACGATGGCCGCCGTTGGTGGTGAAGTAGAAGTACCAACTTTGAATGGTCGCGTAAATCTAAAAGTACCATCAGAAACACAAACCGGACGTATGTTCCGTATGCGTGGTAAAGGCGTTAAGTCTGTACGCGGCGGTGCTGTTGGCGATTTGATTTGTAAGCTCGTTGTTGAAACACCAGTTAATTTAAGTACTCATCAAAAAGAGCTACTTAAAGAGCTAGAAGAAAGCTTTGGTGGAAATGCAGCAAGTAAGCATAAGCCAAAGTCTGAAGGTTTCTTCAATGGTGTGAAGAAATTTTTTGATGATTTAACTGGCTAATATTAATTGCTGAGTTAAATGAGTTAAGAAGCCAGCGCAAGCTGGCTTTTTTATTTTCAGCCATATTATACCAATCGAGATAAGTCTCTGATCATCCTTGCTGGTTAAAATCACTTATAACTATGTTAGAAATTTTATAATTAGAACCACTATTTACTGCAATTCCTGCCTTGTTATTATCAATTTTTTCTGCACAATTATCTGACCATTTACTTACCTCAAATGGTATTAGATTGTAATACTACTTCCAACAGTTCGCTGGTGTTGTCTCGCCAGTATTTTTTAACGTCAGGTCACCACAAGAATCAGGGCTTTGTAATGGAGTTTTTGTTGCAGATAAAGTGTATGCGGTTGCAGTTGATGTAACTGTATAGACATACCGTTCCCCACTATTGTCACATGCAGTACAGAGACTGGACGGAATTGAACTAGGGTAGGCAGTACCATTTGTTCGATTGCTTTCAATTTCTAATTGAATCATGGCTAAATCCCCCATAGCTTGATTGCGATAACTCTTCAAAACATGTGATTGATAAGAAGGGTAAGCAATAGCGGTTAATATGCCAATAGTTGCTACAGTGATAAGTAACTCGATCAGTGTCACGCCTTTTTGTTCATTCATTGACGGCTCCTTCCTCTAATATTCGAATTCACTCGATAATTATCTCTTTATAATCAGGGGTATTTTGCTCTGGTGATACGATATGAATCAAGTTGAACTTATGCTATCGACATGTTTATAAAGGGAACTGGGGAATGCCTCGCGGAATGGTTCAATCATTACACCATATACATTTTAATAGCTGGAAGACTCTTGGGTTTACTCTGCTAGAACTGATTATGACCCTCGCAATCGTCGCTATTTTAGTTTCTGCCGCCGCCCCTTCGTTCAGTAATTTAATTGAATCGAATAAAGTGAAACGTTTAGCTACCGAGATTGAGTGGTTGTTGGTTCAAGCGAAATCAGAAGCGGTGATGCGTAATGAAGAGCTGAAAGTGCATTTTGTTCGGGATGATTTAGGTGAATTAACATATCAGGATGATGGTGGTTGGGTGCTGGCGGTGACGTTAAAAGCTGCAGTGGTTACAGATAGAGCTTCAGCAAAGAGTGTCGCAATTGCGCTCATCGATGGCCAAGATTTCAAGAAAGTATCGATTAAAGCATCAAATAATTATGTTAGCTATACGATTGACCCTATTCGAGCAACACCGAGTAATTCTGGTAGTTACTGGTTGTATATAGATTCGAGTAAAGACGTGAAAGTTATGATTAATCAGTTAACTGGTCGCGTAAGAACGTGTGGTGAAACAGGGGAGTACTATGGCTATAAATCGTGTAGCTAATCTTGTTCGTCTTCAACGTGGTGTATCGCTGGTTGAATTATTAATTGCTTCGAGTTTAGGTTTAATTGTTTTAGCTTCAGTAGGGAGCATTTTTCTAAGTGGGCATAATATGGCTGCTGAACGAACAAAACAGTTGATGCTAGCTCAAGATATGAATGATGCAATAAGGATCATGAAAAACGACATACAGCGAGCAGGTTATAATTCGGATAATTCAGGAACTTTGACCTTATCTGGCGCTTCTTCGACCATTGTTGTTAACCCAGCAAATGATTCAATTAGTTATGTGTATGAAGATGAAAATGCTGAATGGCGAATTGTGAAGTTTCGATTTAAGTCGGCATTACCTAATAATGTGATTCAAATGTGTGTTGATATGGTTACACCGTCAGTAGGTGGTATAACCCAGAGTGATGCAAGTTGCGGAGCTGGAACCGTCTTTTCATTAATGGATCAAGCTTACATAAACGTTACTGATTTTGATGTGGTGCCAACCCCTCTATCGACATCATCTGCAACGTCTTCAATTGTCGATATTCGCTTATCCGCGACATTACCAAAAACGAGTTATATAAAAACGGTATCAACAAAAATTAAAACAAGGAATTGGAATTAATGAAGAGTCAAAAAGGAATGGCTACGCTATTAGTTACGTCCATGTTATTAGTGGTGTCGTTATTGTTTTCATTAGCATCTTATAAAAATACCTTTTACCAAATTAAGCGAACCCAGAATGAAGTATTGGCAAGGCAAGCACATTGGTTGGCAGAGGGGGGGCTAGAGTGTGGATATTCCGTAGTTAAAAAAAATAATGATAAAAATGCAGATCTTTCAAGTTGTTTAACTATCTCTGACTATAATTTGGATTCGCTATCAGTTGTTTCTAGTGGGACATCGTCTTTAATGGTAGCAAAGGCTGGCTTCAAAAGTATTAGTAAAGCAATTGCAGGTGGTGGAGGGGGAAGCCATGGTGTAATTAAAAGTTCGGCGGATCTGTATTTTAAAGGTGACCATGAATATTACTCTGATTCAAATATCAAATTGTCTGATGGTACTTGGGCTTGTTTGATTCTAAGATATAAAACTAAATTTTACATAAATGATGACTCTACTAGTTTTTTTACTAATAAAGGGACTAAAACAACAGGGTCCTGTAATGCTAATTATGTAACAAACACGAAGGATGCTCCGATATTTAAAAACGACATACAGGTTGAAAGTAATTTGGATGTCTTTAAAGAAACTTTCCAGGTTAGCCGAAATGATTGGATAGATGTCCGTGATGGTGGGGTTTTTAGCCAGTTTGATATTATAGATCCTAATAATTGTGCAAATGAAATAGCAACTAAAATAGATAATAAACATCGCTATATATGGGCAACAGGGAATTGTTTTTTGGAGCATACAGGATTGGCCGCTTTAAGTGCTAAATCACAAGCGGTTAATGGAGTATTCTTATTAGTGGAAAATGGGGTGCTTTCTGTAAATGGGACGAGTTCAACGTACAAAGGTATTATTTATCACTTTTCTACTAATTTTAATCCAATTCAAGGAAGCGTTAATGTTTGGTCTGAGTCGACCTCTGGTATGAATACATATATTCAAAATTTAACCATGTACAAGCCTTCAGGTCTAACACTAACTACTATCGAAAAAGAATCGATGAGAGATAGTCTTGTATTTTTCATGAATGGCTCTTTTGTTCCTACTGGAGGATACATTCTTGATACTCCAAATAAATTATCATATTTTAATATGGCTAGTGATTTAACTTATGATGGAACATTAATCAATGATTTATTATCGCCTTTCTCTACACCTAAATGGGTAGAAGGATCTTGGAATGATTTCTAAATCGAAAGGTTTTAGTCTTATTGAAGTGCTGATCTCCTTTGTTGTTCTTACTGTCGGTGTGCTTGGTCTCATAAAACTTCAAATTTATATGGAAGTGAAATCTGAAAATGCGCTTCACAGTATTGATGCTTTATACCTAGCAGAAGAAAAGCTAGAGCTATTTCAGACTCGTGCGCAAAGTGCTGGAACGGGCACTATGTTATATAGCGACATAAAAGGTAGTACTGAATCATTATCAATGACTGGAACAACAGTTAGTAGAGTCGTTGAAGTTGATAGCCCATTACCTGATATTAAGCGGATTAAAGTATCGATAATTTGGCGTGATCGTTGGGATACAGCTCAATCGGTAGCATTGAACACTATTATATCTAAGTACAGCGAATTCGATTAACCTTCGATATCACGCCTTGCGAGTAATATTTAGCCCACAAAAACCAATCGTGTTCAAATTTTGAACGGTTGGTTTTTTTTGTTTAAAAAAGAGTTGTCACTCACAAATATCTCCCTATAATGCGACCTCACTGACACGGAGCACGGCGCTTAGCCAGCAACCTAGTCAGTATGTTCTTTAACAATTTGACCATGCAATCTGTGTGGGCACTCGTGAAATTTTAAGTCGAAAGATTTATCAATGAACTGAGTGACCTTAATCATCGCAAG